>ENA-ORNT01000107-ORNT01000107.1-human-gut-metagenome-genome-assembly--contig:-NODE-107-length-61315-cov-15.716552_pt1 | contig 61315 bp, 49 predicted proteins | sample MGYA00242120_ERZ509032 | MGnify/ENA primary metagenome ERZ509032 (study PRJEB26280, sample SAMEA2338729) | human gut metagenome | biome: human gut; feature: human-associated habitat; material: faeces...
TTATTCCTCTACAGCAGCCTGCGCCGCAGACAAATGACACTGAACAAGAGGACTTAGCCGTATGTGGTGTAAAGTTAGTGTATGGTGTCCTGCACCGTCTGCTCTACTGGTACGCTCTTGCCTGTCCAGTTGTCGAGCAACAGGAACCCATTGGCTATTGACTTGTATCTTCCATTGAGTGCAATCAGATACAGAGCCAACAGCAACAGCACAGCAAACACCACCTTTGCAATGTTACTCTTCTTCATCTATGCAATACTCGTCTAAGTAGTGAATGAACTTAGTTATGTAGAACTCCAGCGTCTCGGCTGACAGGTTGCGAGTAACTATGTCGTCCTTACCTATCATGTCCTTATACAGGGGCATATCCTTATCAAAGAAAAACACGAGGTGCAGGAAGTCCTCAACGATAGCGTCCATGTCGGGGCAACTTTCAAACGAGTTTGCATCGTAGGAAATGCTCCTGCTCTTGTCTAACAAGGCTTGCGCCTTGTCTCTGAATATAATTGGGTCTTTCATCGTTCCATCAGTATTTTAATTGTTCTCTCCTTTTCTTCCAGTAACTGCTCCAGTAGTTTGACACGCTCTGCCAATACAGCCGTTTCCCCAACATGGGTCGTTACATTTCCCACGGAGTTATGGCTACCTATGGCAACATTTCCGTCAGCATTGTTACCAACGGACACGTTGTTTGACTTTTCGCATTTCTCACCAGTAAGTAGCCATCGTGCATCTACGTTCAAAGCAACCACAATTTTTGTTACCATATCCACAGATGGTTTACTACGACGTACGCTGCCTACATAATTTGACAACGTAGCTCTTTCAGTACCTATAGCCTTTGCAAAAGCAGCCTTGTTGCCATTAAAACGCTCATTTATAAGCATTTCCATGCGGTCGTTGATTGTTTCCATACGCTATCATATAGTTAAAAGTTATTAAATGACTACATTAAGTAGTCAAATCACTTGCTTGTATGTAGTTAATTGACTACCTTTGCAGCATAAAGTTAATAAGTTTATTTAATAGTCAATCAAAAATGAGCAAAAAAATGACTGTAACAGAGCAATTAAGGTCTCTCGGTATCAACGAGAGTTGCACCTTTCCTGCCGAGCGCATGAACTCTGTCAAGACATTGGCAAGTCAGTACGGCTTCCTGTGGGGTAAGGTTTTCTCTTCTACCATCAATCGTAAAGAGCGAGTTGTGACTATCACAAGGACAAAGTAATCGCTTATGAATGATACTTGTCGTACCTGCACCAAAGCCCACAACGGCTTGAATGGTCGCTACTGCAACCTGCTCCACCAATGGGTGGAGTACGCAACCAAACCAATTTGCAAGAACAAATAAAACATAAATCGTATGAAACAGTTACTATCCACATTTCTCAACTGGAGATTTAATGTTGTCGCCTTTATAGGTCTGATTGGTTTTTTCATGGCCTGCGACGAGAGCGACCGCGAGTTACTTTCTTTCCTTGCTGTCAAGGCTGGTGCGGTGTGCATCATGTTCACAGCCTACCGCCTCGCCAAATACTGGAACGGCAAAGGATATTTCAAGGGTTTGAAAACTATTTGTAAGGAGGACTAATTATGAAGAAGATAACAATGACTTACGCAGAGAGTGTTGCGAAGTACAACGAAGTGTATAACGAGCCTAAGCCCAAGTGCACGCCCGAGATACTCCATGACCCTAAGAAGTGGGACGAGTGGTTCACCAACACCATACTCCCTTGGGATAAGGAGCACGACGAGAAATTGAAGCAGGCATACAAGAACATCGTTCCCGAGGTTGGCGTTGGCTGCACTATCATCTACTGGAGCGACAAGCGTGCAGCAACAGTGACAGAAATCATTTCTCCTTGTAAGATTAAGGTTCGCCACAACAAAGTGAAGTGCATCGACTACTACGCTGGCGACTACGAGATACTGCCCGAGTTGTGCGAGGATAAGGACGAGGAAATATTCACCAAGCGTAGTAATGGCATGTGGGTAGAAGAAGGACAGTCCTGCAAAGACGGCGTTCGCCTATCACTCCTGTGGCAGACACACTACATAGACCCTTGTTTCTGATGATGCAGATAGCGTTCTCTGACCAGCTGGTCACCTACGATAAATTTCTGAACGATGTGGCGGCGCGAGTAGCCGCCCTCATTCAGAAAGATGCAAGCGACCCAGCCTACATTTCACAGCGAAAGGCCTACGCCATGTTTGGCCGTGCTAATGTGGACAGGTGGTTTCGCCAAGGCAAGGTGCACCCAGCCCGACGCCCAGGCAAAATAGAGTACCCTGTGGCAGAACTTAGATTATTACAACGTATAAAGAATGACCAATTATGAGCAGCATAGATTTAGAAGACTTTGATAGCGACGAGTTGATATGCGAATTGGAAGACCGAGGCTATTATGTCTATGAGGACGAAATGGAAACCGAGGAAGATATGGAGGAACGTATCGAGGGAGAAGTTGAATATAGATATAAAAACGACTACTTCGTGCTTCCAAAGTTTTTCCAACGCCTGCAACTGCGTGACTTCCTTTGCGAAATAGTAGAGTGTGGCACAACAACCGTTTCCGATGATTAACTACTGAAAAAGCTAAAAGACAAAATCACATGGTAGCATTAATACATCGCACTGGCCATACTTATGGTTTTATTACTGCTCTGCATCGGGTTGCTCTTCCTCCTGTGGAATTTCTACTCCGAACTGCTGGGCACAATATCCAAACTATTATCAGACAACAATAAATAATATTCTTGTAATATGAAACAGATACAATTACAATCGCTCACTCTCCACAACTGGCGAGGTGAGAAAGAAAGAACTACCGAGTTCCACACCGATGCGCCCACTTACATCTGCGGCGGCAACGGATTGGGCAAGTCTCGTCACTTCGACGCGTTCTGCTGGCTGCTCTTCGGTAAGGATAGCCAAGACCGCAAGGACTTCGAACTGCGTACCCATGACACCGAGGGCAACGTACTCCACAAATGTGAGTGCAGCGTCGAGGCAGTTATCCTTATCGACGGCGTGTCAACCACCCTCAAACGCGAGTACAAGGAGAAGTGGACAAAGCCAACAGGACAGATTGAGGAAGTTTTTAGCGGAAACGTAACCGAGTGCACTTGGAACGGCACGCCTGTTAAGGTTGGCGAGTTCGGCAAGCGTGTGCAGGACGAGATTATCGACGACACACTCTTCAAAATGATTACCAACCCTCGTTACTTCACCGAGAAAATGAAGTGGCAACAACAGCGCGAGTGCCTGTTGCAAATGGCTGGCACAGCTACCGACGAAGAGATTGCAGCCACGTCCGAGGACTTCAAAAGTCTGCTGGATAGTCTCAACGGTAAATCACTCTCCGACTTCCGCAAGGAGATTGCAGCCGAAAAGAAACGTGTCAAGGCAAAAGCCGCCGAGGTGCAGCCACGTATAGACCAAACTCACAAGATGATGCCCGAGGCCGAGAACTGGGAAGAACAGAAGTTGCAAATCAATGCCGCAAAGAATGATATTGCAGCTATCGACAAGCAAATGACTAGTGCCGACGCACGTCGTAGCAGTAAGAACGACGCACGCAAGGCCACACAGGAAAACATCTACTCCTTGCAGGAGAAACAACGTGCTGTCATTGCCGCCTACAAGAAAGAACAGGAAGCAGCCGTCTATGAGGCAAACGAGGAACGTCGCAACATTGAGGCTAAGTTGAAGACTGGCAACTCCGACCTGTCCACCATGCGCATTGACATTAAGCGCACAGAAGACCGCATTGTTTACCTCGACAAGGCTATGGCCGACACTGAGAAGCAACTGGAGGAACTGCGCCACGAGTGGCACGAGATTAACGCCAGTGCCTACGACGGTTCAGACACCTGCCCACACTGCGGCCAACGTCTGCCCGAGGAAATGATAAGCACTGCCGAGGCAAAGTTCAAACAGCACAAGCAGGACTTGCTCACCATGAACAATGAACGTGGGCGTGCTCTCGTCGCACAGCAAAAGGCATACAAGGAGGAACACGACGCAAAGAAGAAAGAACTCGACGAGTTGCAGGACACCTATAAGCGCAAGGATATGGAATTGCAGAACCTCTATGAGGATTTGAAAGACCACCCAGTCGCCACTCGTGGTATCATCAACAACAACGAAATACCAGAGTATGCCGACCTGCAAGCGCAGATTGATACACTGGAGGCTTCACTTCAAAAGGAAGACGACACAGACGAGGCTGACAAACTCAACGAATTGGCTTCACAACGTGCCTCCACTCTTGCAAGCATATACGAGTTGGAAAACCGACTGGCAAAGCGTGAGCAGATTGACAAGGCCAACAAGGAGATTGCGCGACTGAACGACGAGGGACGCGACCTTGCACAACAGTTAGCCGACATCGAGAAGCGCGAGTATATCGCCGCCCAATTCCACAAGAAGAAGATTGAGGACTGCGAGCAGCGCATTAACGGCCTGTTCTCTTACGTCCGCTTCCAGTTGTTCGACACCACACAGGACGGCAACGAGTACGAGACGTGCGTGCCAATCATCGAGGGCGTGCCCTACGGAACAAAGAACACGGCAGGCCAAGTGAACGCTGGTCTCGACATCATCAACACCTTGTGCCGCTTCCATAATGTGGCTGCGCCTATCTTCATCGACGGCGCGGAAAGTGTTAATGACTTCCACGATGTGCAGTCGCAAACAATCTTCCTGCAAGTAACCAAGGATAAAGAGTTAGTTATCAAATAATCATTTTAATTTTAAACGTTATGACAGACAACAAACAACAACTGGCAGTTCAGCCTGCCGCACAGACAACCTCGGTCAATTTCTTCGACCCTAACCAGTTTGCAGTAGTGCAGCGCATGTCTAATCTCTTTGCATCTTCGGCACTCGTGCCCGACACCTACCAAGTGGCAAAGGTGGGCAAGGAGCAGGCTGTAGCCAATTGCGTCATTGCTCTCGACATCGCCACACGTATCGGCGCGTCGCCTCTCATGGTTATGCAGAACTTGGTAATCATCTATGGCCGTCCGTCATGGTCTTCTAAGTTCCTTATCTCTACGGTCAATACGTGTGGCCGCTTCGAGCCATTGAAGTTCCGCTTCACCGAAAAGGGTAAGATGGGCAAGTTCAACTACATCGAGTACGAAAAGAAGTGGGTGAACAATCCCAACGGCAAGGGTTACTACAAGACCGAGGCTATAACCAAGGAGTTCGACGGTACTAAAATTATGGACATCGAATGTGTGGCCTACACCACCACAAAGGGCGGCAATGACGTACTGGAGAGTTCGCCCATTTCCCTGCGAATGGCCGTTGATGAAGGTTGGTACACCAAGAACGGAAGCAAGTGGCGCACTATGCCAAAGCAAATGCTCATGTATCGCGCTGCATCGTTTTGGACTTCTGCCTACGCTCCCGAGTTGTCTATGGGTATGCGCACCGTTGAGGAAACACAGGACATCGTCTATGTTGAAGCAGAAGATGTAACAGGACAGGTGGAGGCCGAGAAAGCTGCCAACGCCAACAGAGAGACTATTTCCTTTGACGACACAACGGCCGACGACGTTGCTGCTGGCGACGCTCCTGCCAACGTCGATACCAAAACAGGAGAGATTAAGCAACAGGAAGAGTCTGACGCACCTGCTGGCCCTGCCTATTAAGTGACCGAGACAAGCACACCAAGATGAAACTTCACGTATTAGGTTCTTCTTCTCGTGGCAACTGCTACCTACTCCAGTCTGAAAAGACTGGGGAGGTGCTTGTCCTCGAAGCAGGCGTGAACATGCGACAGGTGAAGATTGCGCTGGGCTTCCACCTCGACAAGGTGGTTGGCTGCTGTATCACCCACGAGCATGGCGACCACGCCAAATATGCCGACAAGTTTTCCGCTGCCTGCATACCTATGGTAATGAGCACTGGCACAGCCGAGGCACTGGGCATACAGGAATGCTGGCACCCGACGCCCAAACATGCGTTGCGTCTTGGTGGCTTCCGTATTCTCTCGTTCCCCACGATGCACGATGCAGCACAGCCGTGCGGCTATCTTATACAACACAAGGAATGTGGCACGGTACTCTTCGCTACCGACACATACTATCTGCCTAACAAGTTTGCAGGGCTGAACAATATCCTGCTGGAATGCAACTACGACTTGGATATTCTCGACCGCAACATTGAGGCTGGAATAGTGCATCCCAAAGTCCGCGACCGTATCATTCGCTCGCACATGTCATACACCACATGCTGCGAGACGTTACAGGCCAACGACCTATCACAAGTTAATAACATAGTCCTGCTCCACCTTTCGGGCGACAACGCTGCACCGTCGAAATTCTGCAGAGGAATAGGCGACCTAACAGGCAAGCACACCCAGTTCGCCCACAAGGGTATGAGCATCGACTTTAATAAAACTCCCTACTAATATGGACTTCTATTGTCGCGTTACATCTACTGGCCTTGTGCCACTCGACGAGATAGATGCAGAAGCAAAGGCACAACTGCGCATAGGCTCTGACGTGCGAGTAACGGTAACACGCCCACGCAACATCAGATTTCACCGCAAGTTCTTTGCGCTGCTGCACATCACGGTGACCAACCTGCCCGAGCATATCACCTTTTCCATGCACATCTACAACGTGGAAACAATGTTGGCGGCTGTCAAGATAGACCTTGGCTATTACGATGCGGTACAGGTAGGCTCACGCGAGGTAATCAAACTGCGCTCTATCTCATTCACGAAGATGTCAGCCGACGAGTTCGAGAAGTTCTACGACCTTGCTGTTACCGACATCCTAAACAACTATCTCAAAGGAACAGACAAAGACGACCTGTTAGAAGAAGTTGAACAATTTATTTCACGTAAATACTAAATTCAAAATGGTAAAACAAGATTTAATCGAAGAGTTGTGCGAACGCACAGACCTCACCCAGTCACAGGCACTGGAAGTTATCGACAACATCACAGCTATTGCTGGTGAGCAGTTCATCAAGGGTGAGAGTATCATACTCCGTGGCTTCGGCACATTCAAGGTGGTAGAGGTCAAAGAAAAGGTTGGCCGCAACATCAGTAAGGGAACACAGGTTGTAATCCCTGCCCACAAGGTTGTGAAGTTCCAAGTATCTAAGGACATCAAGAATAAACTCAAACAGTAATCAACTATGAACACCAGCAAGACATCTACTTGGTTTGAGGTAAAAATCAAGTACGACAAAGTAATGGACGACGGACTTATGAAGTCCGTGCGCGAGGCCTACACCGTTGAAGCAATGTCTTTCACAGAGGCCGAGGCCGTTATCACCAATGAAATGACACCCTACATGAGTGGCGAGTGGGCTGTGGTTGAGGAAAAGATTGCTCCTTATAAGGATGTGCTCTTCTCCGAAAACGAGAAAGACGATACTTTCTACAAGGTGAAGATGCAGCTAATCACTCTCGATGAGAAGACCTCCAAGGAGAAGCGAACAACTATCTACTACCTTGTGCAGGCTTCCAGCGTAGAGAGTGCACGCCGAGCAATGAGCGACTTCTTCGACGTTACTACTATCGACTACGAACTGGTATCAGTCTCTAAGACTGTCATTCTCGAAGTATTCCAGCACAATGTCTAATGACTGGCTTGATATAATGCGACAAAAAGCCAACGCGCAAGTGCGCCGTCGGCCAAGGCATGAAGAAGACGACCTACAAATAGCCTGTTGCACATGGTTCAATTTGCAGCACCCGAAACTCCGTCTTCTCCTGCATCACTCGCCCAACGAGGGCTTGCTGGTGAAGCGTGCCGCCGACGGTGCCAAGCGCAAGGCAATGGGTGTCCGTGCTGGCTTCCCCGACTTCATCTTCTTACTCCCGACTAAGGTAGCACCTTACCTTTGTATGGAGTTGAAGACGGCCAAGGGCAAACAGTCCGACAGCCAAAAGGAATACCAAAGATTGGTAGAGCAACACGGCGGCAAGTACGTTGTCATACGTTCGCTGGACGATTTTATTAAAACTATTACGGAATACATATCTCACATGTAAAATGGAAAGATGGGTTAAGTTATACGACAAGTTCACGGAATGGGAGTGGTTCGACAACTCCCACATGGTGCACGTGTTCATCTATCTCTTCCTACGTGCCAACACCCGACAGGAACGTTGGCACGGCATTGAGATAGGCCGTGGTCAGCTGGTTACGTCTGTGGCAAAGATTGCGGCTGATACACATATCTCCACCCAGTCGGTGCGCACATGTCTCAAACGGCTGCTCTCCACTGGCGAGATTGTGAAGAAGTCCACCAATCAGAGCACTATTATCACGATAGTAAACTACGACCGTTACCAACAGCCGCCTGTAACTAAGCCCATCGAGCAACCGCAAGAACCTGCACAGGTGCTTCCTGTCAAGCCACCCACCGACAAAGGAAAAGAGGAAAGTTACAAAGAGGAAATGCAGCGTGATACCTACTGGCAGGAGATTATCTGCATGCGCTACCACATCGCAGGTGTCGATATTCTCAAAGAATACATCAATCGCTTTTGGCTCGATGCAGCCTGCCGCGACAAGTCACACGACGACCTGCGCGACGCTAAGGCACATTTCGCCAACTGGCTTTCTATAATTCTCAATAACGAAAAAAAGCAACAAGCAAATGGAACAACGCAAAATAGACGTAGAGGATTTGAAGTCACTGCTTCTTCGGCGGAGGATTACAAGACCTCGTTTTAGATGGCCGCTCTCAAAGGAACAGGCTGTAAAACTGCTCACGGCTGCATACGCTGCCGAAGTGGAATTTCGTCACCGCACTCTGAAACTCGACGATAATACGAAGAAGAACATTGATGTTGTGGCAAACTTCCTCACAAACGAAAACTCTAAGTTCGGGCTTATGCTCTGCGGCATGTGTGGCAATGGCAAGACAACAATGCTCTATGCATTGCAGCAGGCTTGCAACTACCTCTCCAGCGGACACTACTTTGATGAAATGTTTGGCCAGCACGAAAACATCGGCCTCTCGGTTATGGACGCTCGCGAACTCACGCAGATACGCTCCAAAGACTACAAACGGTTCTCCACCATTCGCCAACGCTTCATGCTGGCTATTGACGACCTTGGCACAGAACCGACGGAAGTACTCGACTACGGCAACGTTCTTTCCCCAGTGGTGGAACTGCTGGAGCATCGCTATGACAGCCAACTCTTCACTGTCATTACTACTAATGTCGCGCCAAAGGACATCAAAGAGAAGTACGGACAACGCATTGCCGACCGCTTCAACGAAATGATGCAGGTGGTAGTGTTTGAAAACCCGACATATAGAAAATAACAATGAAACACGAAGTAACAGTATTCGGAAGAAGATTATGAAGACGAACACCATTAAAACAATGCAGTATATCCTTGCCGACGTGCAGGAGTTCTGCCACGACAATATAGACAAACTCTATCAGCACTCCGTAGAGGTGCAGCATTTCAGCAATGACGCAATCTATATAGATGCAACCATCGTCGAGGAGTATAACGAACAACTTGTTGAGAATAAGTTTCACTTTTCTTCAGAAGATGAAGAGGGGCTGGAAACCCTATTTGACGAGTTCCGTCTCTACGTTGCTGATTACTACAAACGAAACAATAACAAATAATATTCTAACACAACAAAGTTATGACAGACAACATCGAAATCAAGAAACAGAACATCATCAACGCCTACCGCAATGGCAACGATGAGCAAAAGGCATTCCTCGTCAACCTGTTTGGTAATGACATTGCAGAAGAGGCTAAACCAAAGAACATCATGGAACGTGTGCGTACGTTTGAGGACGCTTGCCGTACTTTAGGCGAAGAGCACCCTATGGTGTTAGCCTATCAGAACACAAAGATACATATTACCGACTATTTTGGCACAGACGATGTCATCGCATACCTCAAACTCCGCATAATTTGCGCCGCCCTAAATGAGGGATGGGAACCTAAGTTCACCACCGACGAGTACCGTTGGTTCCCATGGTTTGAACTGTTCACCCAGCAGGAACTCGACGATATGAGCGAGGAACAACGCTCTCGTGTGGTGGCTCGGTCGAGCAACTACGCGTTTGCGAACGGCGGCGTTGCGTATGCGTATGCGGGTAGCGCTGCGTCGAATGCGTACACGGTCTACGGTTCTCGGCTTGCCTTCAAATCTAAGGAACTGGCGGAGTATTGCGGCAAACAGTTTATTGACATTTGGGCTGACTTTGTTTTCAAAGTCAGAGAACAGCCAACTACAATGAGCGATGAATAACGAGGGGCGTTTGACATTCTTTCGCTTGGTTAAGGCTATGCGTGAGGCGCAACGAGAATACTTCGCGACGCGCTCTCATCAAGCCTTGACCAAGGCGAGGTCACTTGAAAAGCGTGTGGACGACTATATCCAGCGCGGTGACAACTATCTAAACAAACAACAGTATCAACAAAAAGACTTGTTTACATAATGAAATATTCAGTATTACAGGCTATCACAGCCTTTCTGTTCGGGCATAAATACTATGCCAATATCGTAGGCACACGTGGCGTTGAACGTTACGAACTCACGTCCTATATCTTCACTAATAAGTATGAGGCAGACCAACACCGTCTGCGCATAGGGCAGACACGCACCTACGAGTACATTGAGACAATCACGTTCCGCTCGCGCAAAGTGTATTCGCCTGTCTCGATAAAAAGATAAAACGTTAATAATCACTTCTCACTTTATCTTTGCACTCATGAAAGATTTATTGCTAAACATTTATAACTACATCTTCCGTCGCTCCCTGTATATTATTGCAGATGCGTCGGACAGTTCTATCACGCTGTCTAAACGTCTGTGCAAGCACATCGACGTTTTCAAACTCGATGCAGCCAAGGTGTTCGTGTTCTACATTCCTACCAAGGATAACCCAGTGGACAACGAAATCAAGACTGTGAAAGGCTACTTGCGCGACGGCTCGTATGGCTTCACCATCAATCCCGACCTGCGACAGCCAACACAGATGGCCGAAATACAGTACAACACCAAGCACAAGTGCATCGGCTTCGAGACACTCAACCCTACTGTGGCGCGTATGTTCTTCGACTTCCACATATACAAGCAGCGCGTCCGTCTATCCGTTAAGGTTCGCCGCACGAAGCAAGGCATGGTGTATTACGAAATACTGCGACCATATGAAAAGTTTACTCGGCTCGTTTAGCAGGAAACCCGACGTGTCATTCTATAAGAATGGACGTATAGACATAACGGCTCGTGTCGCTCGCATCATTGGCATCGCCACAGGCGATGTCCTTGATGTGGCGTTCGACGGTGGCGAGTATTACATGTTCGTCAGAGAAAAGGCCAACGCGTGCATAGGCCGACATGAAGCGCAGTGCTGGCCTACTAAGAAAGGATCCCACAATTACCGCGCTCATTCCAAAAGACTATGCACGGCAATCATGAAGCTATCCAATGCGCAATACGTGGCACGCCTGCCCACTGGCGACCGTGCGTTGCTCTTCGATAAGACAACGCCAGCAATAATACTCATAGCACGCAATAATCTTTCAGAAGTATAATCTTTAACTGTCATGCAATGATAAAGGAAATCAAATACAATGGCTACACAGCCACGCCGTCCGACTATGAATGTCCCGACGGTGACCTCGCAGGCATGATGAATGTCGTGCCCGACAACGGCGACCTCAAACCAGTACTGCCGCCTACTACACTCTTCACGCTCGACAACAAGAAGAAAGTAGCGTTTATCCATGAGACGGCAAAGTTCAAACACTACATCATTATCGACACGACTAACAATAAGATGTCTTGGTTTGATGATGGAGCGAAGCCGAGTGCAGACACAGGCGTTATACCTACGACTGAACTTAAAACATTCGGTAGTAATACAGAGGTGTTCCAAGTCAATGCTATTGGCAACACACTTGTAGCGCAATGTGATAATGGTATGCACTACTTCCTGTGGAAAGGCGACAAAGAGGGCTACCTGTATCTCGGCACACACCTGCCAGAGTTGCCTATCTCGTTCGGTTTGCAGGGAGAAATGAAGCGTACAGATGAATTTGAAATCACATTTGACGCTATTAGCTATGAGACAAACACCACCACGTGGAACACATTAACGTCTTCCACTGACCTTTTTTGTGCCGACTTCTCCGACGATAACAAATCAAAGGTTACCAGTCAAGTGCTGGCCAAGGTAAACAAATTCATTGCAGAGAACGCCACGAATAAGGGCAGGTTTATTTTCCCATTCCTCGTGCGTTATGCGTATCGCCTGTATGACGGCAGTCTGACAATGCACTCTTCTCCTGTGCTCATGGTATGCTCGTCTGATGTTGCGCCCGACGTAGCTATGCACAAAATATGGTCTAACGACCACAAGTATATGGGCGACCATGCTAAGTGCCGCGTCGTCGGCATTGTGCACCAACTGGACTATGCTTGTATATTTCAGTCGCGCATTGATATGTTGAAGAACTGGAAAGACATTGTTCGTTCTGTCGATGTGTTTATATCTAAACCTATCTACACATACGACCAAAGCGGCAGTTGCACCAGTTTCTTGCGTACATCAGACCGCGATAGCTTCTCTATATGCAAACTCACTAATCAGACATGCGACACTACGAAGTACCCGATTGTCTATCAGAAGCAGAAAACTTCATGGGCATACTGTAAGGCTTTCAACACGTGGGATAATTCGCTAAATGCGTTTACCGTTTACTCCTATCGTGTTGGACTGCCACGCCTCACGCCCGACACGGTTAAGGCAAACATTAAAGCAAACTCACAGTTCTATTTTCTGAAAGCAATTAAGATTGACGACTTAAAGACAACTCGCACAGTGATTGAAGTAGAGGACGATTATCTCCAGTCGTTAGTGGCTCGCGAGAGCATGAGCGACGATTACGATAGCCACGACACTATGCTGTCGCGATATTCATTCGCATACAACCAGCGTCTCAACATCACGAACATTCAGAAGAAATTGTATGCAGAATATAACACTGGTGCTTTGCTTCCTTTCACTGACGGCTACGTTGCAAGTTATAGCAACGCGTCGCCTACGGTTGAAAACACTAAGAAAAGCTACTGCGTGTATTTCCATATCAAGCAGGACGGAAAGGATATTGTTTTACAGGGAGAGACTTATGCACTTGGTAACAATACGCCTGTGTTGTTCCTGTACTATCCTAACACAAATTGCTACAAGGCAACCATCCTAATATGGAATGTATTCGGTAAGTATTATGAGGTGAGCATGGAAGCCCATAACTTCTTGAATGGTGCAGTGTTCATGCAGGACTGGGAAGGAGCGTTGAAAGAAGCAAATTATACCACATCGTATCCGTCGCAATCTGCCGAGGCTGATAGAATAATAGAGGTTACCAACAAGATATACACTTCCGACGTAAACAACCCATTCCGCTACGCTGTTACCAACATCAACACCGTGGGCACAGGTCGCATACTTGGCATATCCACCGCCGCCAAGGCTCTCTCCGAGGGTCAGTTCGGTCAGTTCCCTCTCTATGCTTTCACCACCGAGGGAGTGTGGGCATTGGAGGTCTCCACCACCACAGGCTCTTATTCGGCACGTCAGCCCATCACGCGCGACGTTATTATCAAGAATGCCGATGGAACATATAATGCAGACTGCATTACGCAGATTGATAGTGCCGTACTATTCGCTACCGACCGTGGCATTATGCTCATAAGCGGTAGCAACTCGCAGTGTATATCCGACATTCTCAACGGCGACGAGGCTTTCAATCCGCTTTCGCTGCCTGCTGGCGAGAAGATAATAACAGAGGCTGGCTTCACCACTGAGCAACTCAACTATAAACCGTTCATGGAGTTCTTGCAGGGCTGCGGTATGCTCTACGACTACACACACCAGCGTATCATCGTTTACAATCCGAAGTGTCGCTATGCCTATGTGTATAGCATGAAAGATAAGCAGTGGGGCATGATGCCGTCCAATATTGCCGATGGTGTAAACTCTTATCCCGATGCTCTCGCTATGACCAACGACGGCTCTCTAATCAACCTCTCTACTGATAACACGTCCGACGGCGAACTGCTCAAAGGTATTCGTGGGCTTGTCTTCACAAGGCCTTTCAAGTTGGGTGCTCCCGACCTACTGAAAACCATTGACACCATCATACAGCGTGGCAAATTCCAGCGTGGACACGTTCAGCAGGTGCTTTATGGCTCGCGCGACCTTACCAACTGGCAACTGGTGTGGTCGTCCAGTGATATGTATCTCCGTGGCTTCCGTGGCACGCCTTATAAATACTTCCGTCTTGCGCTGCTCTGTCAACTCGATGCCGAAGAAAGTCTCTATGGCTTCACGTGTCAGTTCAACCCACGGCTTATCAACAAACCGCGATAAGCCTCGCGCACATACATTACATTATATTATATAGATAAAGGGCAAGTCGTTTCACAACGGCCTGCCCTTTTTGTTACAATCTTCTTACCTTAAATAACTAAAATGTCGTATGAAAAAAAGTACTTACCTGTCTCTGGCATTACCAAGGTGTTTGTGTCCTGCGCACTCTGTGCATCCTTGCATTGAGTGTGCTTTCGATGTCGTCTTCCAACTGCTTTATTTTCGCAGCCCAGTTAGCTGCGCTGTTAGTGTTGCGCAAGTTGGTAATACTCATCCAGTCGCTAAGCACCTTGTACACCACAAGTTCATGTATCAACTTCTCCAAGTAGTTTACAGTGCTCTTTGAGAAGTCAGTCGGCACTTTCATTTCTATCTTATACTCTTCGGTCTCTGTCAATGTGTCGTCGCGTTCTTCATTGTCGTCCACATCTTTCTTCGAGTATGGATAGAGCAGTTCGGTGCAATGGTCTATTGCCAAGTCCATGATGCGTGTCACGCGGTCAATGTTGCCGTCCTCGCCAATATCCATTACTTGGTGGCGGTCGTGCTCATTGTCCGTGGGCATAACGTCGCCCTCAACATAGGCCATGTTCTTAATATCATACAGCAGTTCCTCACGCTTGAACTTCAACGTTACCGTGTTTGTGTATTTAGGAACGTTCGTTCCGCGCACATACTGGCTTTGGCGTTCGGCCTCCAGCCTGTCAAGAATATCGCCTGCTATTCCGTATAATGTTGGCATGGTCTTGTGGTATTGGTTTATACTGTTGCTCGCTGTGGACGGTTGCGCTTGTTCACTGCCTCCCTAATTTGGTCGAGGTTGGCGGCGGCAAGGGTCACATAGTCCGATGCGTCGTTCTTGTCGGTAATCGTAAACCAATCACCAATGGCAGAGTTCACCAAATACTGGTGCAGCGCACTGGCAATGGTCTCGTTGGTGGCTTGGTTGAAGTTGCTGGGCATGACGAGTGCCAGCGTGAGGTTCGAGGTTATGGTGAGCAACTTATTGCTGGCACTCGTGCCTGTCTCAACAATATACTCCGACAACTTAGTCTTCAAGTTGGCGAAAGCATTGCCGATACTGCGCACAATCTGATTGGCATTCTCGTCGTCGTCGTTGGCCTGCATATTCGCAACTTCCTCATGGTTCGTGCCGTTGCTACGGCTGCGGCCAGTGAGGTAGGCCTTATTCTGTACGTCGTAGATAAGTTCACTCATGTAGAGCGTAACTTGGATATTCTTCTTTGCCATTTTGTTGTATGTTATACGTTTACACTTGCTTGATTATGTATGGCAGATACGCTTTATATCGCCTTTCGTCCAAATGTCGGGTTCGTCGTCATTCGCCCAGGCTGCGGCTTCATCATAGCGTTTCTCCATGTTGTCCTTTTGATTTTGCTGCCAAGGCTTGAACCCAGCTATCTCGCCCATAAGCCATTCATCCCATCTGCCGTTGAAGCGCATACCTCTATCGTCAAGGTAGATGTCGGCAATGAGCTTGCCGCCCTTTGCGTCTTCTGGCTGTTCGGGATTTTCGTTGATGTGGTCGTAGGCTATCTTGTGGTCTTCCAGCCAAGACTTCAACTTCTCGCTTGCTTGGCGAGTGGTGTAGATGATGATAGTCCAGCCCTTGCTTTTCAGAAGTTGCGTTCCCTTGTCGGCGTTCGGTATCATTTCCCCAAACACGTCCTTACCTTGATAGCCGTCGCTGTAGTCATGCAGCACGCCGTCAAAGTCTATGCAGATGGTTTTCTTCTTGCTCATAGTCATATCGCTTTTCGTTGTGGTTTCTTCCTGTGGAACATTTTGCTCTTCACGTCAAGCATGGCCGTCGTTGCGTCCTCGCCAAAACTGTCGGCCTCGCCTCGGTTGGTGAAGCGATACCACTTGGCAACTATCGCGTTCACAAAGTAACTAAACAGGCTTGTTTCCATGCTTCCTTTCAGTCGCGTGTCAAACATCGTGCTTAGTTCCAGCGTTACCGTATAGTTCTTGTCGAGTTCCACGCCATGACTTTCGGGCTGGTCGCTAACGTTCACAATGAACTGCTTAAACTCTTCGGTCGCTCCGTTGCAGGCCTCCACCCAAAAACGTTCCAGCATCATGCGGTCTTCGTCTGTGGTGAAGATGCGGTCGTATGCGTCCGCGTCGTCTTTCATCTTCGCACCTGTGTAGGCTGTGGTCTTGGCCACCTCGTCATACACGTATGCCTTATTTACTGTCAGCGTGATATTATTCATGTCGCAAATTTATTACTTATTCGTTAGACTTCCGTTTTATCTATTTACTCAGAAGACAACGAAGTTATACGATACACCTACACCAACGTAAGGCTGCATGCCGTTCTTGCCGTAGCCATATCCAGCCTGCACACCCAATCCCCAGCGTTTACGCTTCGGGGCTGGCTGCTTTATGGTGGTCGTGGTGTTATAGACTTCAATGCTGTCAAGGTTCGGACGAAAACCACTCACCCATGCGCGATAGGTGTCGCCGTCATACCTACGCTGCGTGATAGGTATCTCCACGTCTATGCTGTCGTGCATCTGTACCGTATCATGCAGCACCACCTCCGTGTGTGTGGTGTCGGCTTTCCTTACCACTGGCAGGGTAACAACCTCGTGGCGAAGTAGGGTGTCGTAGGTGTACGTCGCGACGCTGTAACGCATGGTGTCAACCTGTATTGTTGTGGTGGCTTCATCGGCCTGCTTTTGCTTCTTAACATCGTACTGCCACACGTTTCCAGCAACGGAAACGAGCAGCAGCACGAGTATTACATAAAACGCTTTCTTCATGATTGCGCCTCCGAAATGTATTTGAGTATGCCTGCCACGTGCAAGTCCACAATAGTCTGCTTGCCCTCTTCGCTCAACAGGTAATCTACTTCGTCCTTGTTGTCTTGAAATAAATTCTCTGTCAGCACGGCTGGGCAGTTGGTGTCGCGCACGATGGCATAGTTGCCCACCCAGTAGCGTTCCTTGGGCACGCTTCTGTTACCCTGCAATCCTCTTGCCTTGGCTGCGTCATAGAGTATCTGCGCAAACCTCTTGGAGTTTGAAGATGCGTTTGGAGCAACCCAGCCACTCCAGCCTGTCGCAGTGTTCCACCCTTTGTTGGCGGCGGCATTGATATGTATGCTCACCAGCACGCAATTTCGGGAACCATGCTTCTTGCATATTGCGTTCACTCTCGAAGAGCGAACCTTCAATTGTACGTCGTTCTCTTCGGGCACGATGCGCTCTGCATCGAGGCCTTTTGCTTTGAGTGCGGCTTCCAGCCTTACGGCAATCTCTCTCGCCCACTTATATTCAAGCAGGCGACCGTCGGGGCTACGCTTGCCCTTGGTGTCTACGCCGTGACCGTTGTCAATTAGTACTTTCATTGCTTTCTTCTTTTTTGAGTTCGTTAATGTTCACGTCAAAGTGGCGTGCCGTCTTATCAATCATGATGCGTTGCAGCATTTTCCAAAAACGGCTCTCTGTTTCTGGACGGCAACTGCTCTCGTTCTCAAGTATCGACCACGCCTGTTCAAAACATATCACGCCTGTTACGACGTATGACAGAGGTATCTGCACGTGAATGAACACCCAGTGCTCAACGAGAAACGCCAGTATGATAAGCATTAGTCGTCGGGGTATGGTGCTCTTCACTACCTTGCCAAATGCAAAACTGGTGAAGTGGGCTTTCTCGCGTGCCGTCTTATCGGGATAAGCCTTGTGCACTCTACCGTCCAACTGGTAGGCCGTCCAAGCGTCGTACACAATAAACACTATCGCAACTAATATCAATGGGAATGTTGGGCGAAACTCCCCAACAAACCAACCAAGCATACCGCCTAAAGCCGTGAATACAACTTTGTAGTAGTTCTCCATATTCTTCTTAGCTACATAGTGTTTTTGCCACGATAAGCACCGCGCCAATGATGATACCAATTAAGTCTGCTTTCAAATCCTGTGGGTCGATACGGTTACCACGGAAGAAGTCAAGCAACTCCTTGCCGATACCGAACACCGCAGCAGTGATTGCGCCAATGGTTGTTGCCACGGCCAACCCTCTGTGCCAATAGTCCATGTCTATATCGGCCACTACATACACGATGAGGATACAGGCAAAGATGTGTGCCCACTTATCCACTTTCAAAAATTCAATAATCTTTTTCATGTCCTGTTGTATTATTTGTTAAACTTAAAATAATGCCAGCCCATTAGTCTGACGCTCCAGTAATACAGCCAACTAATTACTGTCAGTTTGGCCAGTTCCGCAGGCTTCCTCTTCTTGTTCGTCACTATGCGTAGGCAGTTGAAGAGTAATGCCTCGTCGGCCTCCTTGCGTTCTTTCCTTGTACCGCCCCTGTCGTAATCATCATCATGTATGCAACAGGCTACGTAAAAAGTATCCGCGGCAGGAGGCACAATCTTACTGAATAGTCCTGTCGTGCAACCACAACCTTTACTCATGCTTATCGTCTTTATATTGTTTCCAATCTACACTGTCTTTCTTTGCCCAGCCCTCATTAAGGCAGGTGTTGATAAAAGCGACAGCACCCGAATAGAACTCGCCAAGTTCTGCCAGTTCCGTAAAGGTGTAATAGACTGGTACGCCGTTTTCGTCTTCTGATAGTTTGAACTTTAATGCGCCGCCGAGCACGCTGCCATTCTGCACACACAAGTCGTGGGCTGCTTTGAAGTTGATTTGGTTCTCCATGCTTAGGTACACAGGAGTACCGTGCCACTCGTAACCAGTAGCAATCTTCTCGTCCACCAGTCCATTGTAGTATGCGTCGATGGTTGCATGTATCTCTTGCAACGTCGGCTTGTGGTCAAACACTTCTTCCATGTAGTCGAAGTTGTCGCTATCCTCACAAGGCTCGCCGCCCCACACGATAGCCCACTTGTCTTTGCGTGCATTGATGCAACGCAGTGCCTTGGGCAGTATTCCGTTTTCTTTTCTCATGTTAGCAAAGTCTATATCGGGTGAAACCTTTGCAACGAATAGGCTCGACGCTGGCAAGCATTGGCAAACCTATCTGTCGCATTTGCTCGAGTATGCTGTAATTCTCGTGGTCGCCAGTGAACACCTTAACATCTACGCCGTCATTGCGTCGTATGTGCATCAGATATTTGCCTACTGGCTTCTCAATGTCGTCGGGATATACGAAACTCTTGGGAGGTGTACGTCCGTCTCTTGTCATGTCGTCCAGTCGTCGCTGTGCAGTTTCCACTTTGCGCTCGTAGTCCTTACGCTGTGGACTGGTTACTATCCCTGTTTCAAAGTCCAACACAAGAAACTCTTCGCCTTGCAAGGTTTCTAAGTTAACCTCTCTACCCTCAAACCTTTTCTTGCCGTCCTCGTATGAGGCCTTAATGTGCTGGTCTTTCAATCGTTTGTATTGTTCCATTGTCTTACCTGTTAATTTCTTGAATAAATTTCTGCCGTTGCAATGCTTGCACTCGCCGTAGAGTGTGGCTTCCCACTGCGCTATGCGCTTCTTGCTCTTCAATCGGTGCAAGGCTCGCGCGGCTTTCTGTTTGTTTCTTTTTCTTAGTAGGCTGTGTTCGGGATAGTTGATGTAACCCAAGAAGTCTATACCGTCGGCGGTTGGTCTCACTCTGTCGTTGGCTTTAACTTTTAGCTGCATCAGTTCCACACGCTCATGCACTGTGTCACATATTATCCACAATCGCGCCTTGTCGCCGAATGCCATTCCGTCATCACAATAACGGTAGAAGTATTTCACGCCCATTCTGTCTTTCAGATAGTGGTCGAGGAACATGGAGATTAACAGATTGGCAAAGCCTTGCGAGCTTCTCAATCCTATGCTCAGCCCACTGGGCATCATCCTCACAAACCGCTCCAGTATCGTCAGCAGTGTAGGCTCTTTGAACATTCTGCGCAGGCTGTACATCATAAAGTCTTGGCTCACACTCTCGTAGAACTTGTGAATGTCGAACTTATAATTGTACCGTGTGCCGTCGGGGTCTTTCTTTATGTCGGCTTCTATACACCGTTTCAAGTAGTGCATGCCGCGACCCTCTATGCTCGATGCGGTGGTCATGATGTAATGCTTCTTGATTACTGCCTCCACCACACGCATGATGGCATTGCATCCGATGCGTTCATACAGGCTTACGCTTTGCACACGTCTCACCTTTGGCCCATCGGTCACCATCATTTCTTTGTAGTGCGTCACTTTGAATGTGCCGCTCCTAATTTCTCTTTGTAATCGCTCGATGATTTCCTTACGATGAGAGAGAATATACCTGCCTGCTTTTGTGCGCTTGCGTCTTCGTCCGCGTAACACGCGGTCAATGCTCTCGTTGAGGTTACTTTCCTCGGTGATAGCTTCTATCAAATGGTCATTCTTTCCGTATCGTTTCATCTTACGTTGCCTTTTTTAACGCCTTCATTTTTTGGAGTACGACTTCTTCGGCTCATGTTGCCATGCCTACCAAACTCTGCTCCGTGTGTATATTTTTTGGCTTTCCACTGGTCGGGAAGTTGTCTTCCTTACCAATGCTGCTGCCAAGGCTCATTTCCCTGTGCTCAAAATTCGGATACACGTATCCACTTATCGTACGCACAAATATCTTTAGGCGTTTGATGGCGCAAATTTAATTACATTCACTCCATCTACACTTTTATCTTTTTAATGTTTGCAAGCCGAGAACCGTAGTTCGTGTTCGCATTCGACGCAGCGTTATTCGCATTCGCATACGCAACGCCGCCGTTCGCATTCGCGTTGTTGTTCGACCGAGCCACCACACGAGAGGCTTGGGAAATTCCGCCTGTTATTTTTTTGCAGTGCCCGAGGGTCGAACAAATCGCCCTCGCGCACCGCATATCGCATTTTTCTCGCACTCATGGCTGCTTACGCAACCATGCCCAGTGCCTTGTATTCTTCCACACACTCTACGAACTCAATCTCACCTCTGAAGGCAAGCCGAGAACCGGGGTACGTGCTCGCACTCGACGCAGCGTAACCCGCATTCGCATACGCAACGCCGCCGACCGCACCCGCGCTGCCGCTCGACCGAGCCACCACACGAGAGGCCGCATCGCTGTACCATTGGTAGTCGGAATAGAATGTACTGCTCGTTCCGCCTAAGAAAGTAGCGATAACGTCGCAGAAGCGTCCGTTCCTTACTCTTATGATATACTTGTCGCTATCTCTCACGCCCTGCACCTCACGCACGCTGCCGTCATAGGTGGTAATCTGCCATACACCGTATTTGGTCTGTCGGTTCTTGCCAAGATTGTCTGTAACGTATGTGCCATTGCCGATACCTACACGGCTCATCCACTCGCCACTGTCACCTTGCCAGTTCTCATAGCCCATCACGTTCACGCTTGTCACATCGACGTAAGCCTTTGTCTTCGTGTCGTAATAGAAGCCGTGACTGCTGGCGTTGTTCGGATTGACGGTGTCGCGCATACCTAAGATGTCGGTCTTGCCGCACACATAGCCTGTCGTTCCTGTGCCGTAGCCACACTGCTTTTGGCTGTCGCGTGTGCCATACTTGGCATAGAAGAGGTTAGCTACGTCTTTCGACATTTCGTAGTCCACACACTGGAAACCATCACCTCGCGCTATGCCGAAGTCTTGATACTGTCCTGCTTGGTAGTTGTTAGTGGCATTGCTGCCGCTGATACTACGCAGTACGTCGTTCTGATAATTGGCTTCGTATGCGCCTGTCAAACAGGGCACATGCTCTACCCAGTCAGGTTCAACGGCCACTATCTCTTCCGAGAAACAACGCACGCACCAGTCGGGATAGAGGTTGGTGTCAATATCCTTTGGCGCGGTGAAGTAGAGCCACACGGCGTTCTTTGGCACTTTGGCAAACAAGTAATCGCCGTTCTGATAACCATTGTTGGCCGTCAGCTTTACCACCTCCAAGCATTTGCCGTCCTTGTCGGCATAGGCTGAACAGTAGCTGCCACTGGCTATGCCTGGCCACCTCATCATCTTGGCATCTTTCACAGACACCTTATATACGTTGTAGATGTCGTAGGTCTTGAGGTTGTCCTCAACATTGCTGCCTGTTTGCAGGTTGCTGATGCTCAACGCTTGCCCATCCCACTTCTCCAGTGTTGAGAGGTTCACTTTTTCGCTTCGGCTTCCTGCGTCCTCGGGCGTTTTGGCTACCGACGAAAAGGCTTGATACTTCTTGTCGTTGATGTAGTCGTTCACACCTTTATACCAGTAGTGAGGCTCGTAAACGTACACGTCGCCCTCGTCTTGCTTCGTGCTGTCGCGGTCACCTTTCAAGTTGGCTTCCGTGCCGTCGTGATAGTAATTGCGGTTGTTGTCGTCAAGCAGACACACCTTCATCTTCTTGTTGCCTTGGTACTTGCCAAGCACCGTGTGGCGACGATTGAGTATGTTGCTCACATGACCGCTTGGCACGTAGTCGTTGCCGTAGGCATAGCCAGTCTTGTTGTCCTCATTGCTGATATTCTCGCCATCTTCCACAGTATCATCAAAACTGATGAGGGTGTACTGCACGTTCTTGATTTCCAACTCTGGGAAATAAGCTCGCAGTGCCTCGATTTTCTCGTCTTCCACAAACACGTCGAACATCCACTTACCACTAAGGCCGTCGCAGGCGTTGGTCAGTTCGCTACCATTACCACGAGTGCCGAGGCTCTTCAAGGTGTCGAGTATCTTTGTGCCCTTGGTAACGTCCACGTCGGGAATAGTGACTGTTGCAATTTTTGCACCGCTGTCGAGAGCGTCTTCAAGAAGTTGCAGAGCGTCCACATTAGGACAGCCGCCAACACGTATATTGACTACGTTCTTAAAGCCCTCGATGTTCATACCGCCGTTAGGATATGCAATCTTCGGCATGTTCACCAGCGCAAGATCCGTCATGGTGCTCGGCAACTGGAGCGTGTCGAGCGGACAGGCCTCCGACGGAGTGAATGTGCGCAGGCTACTTCCGTATGCCTTGACAGTCTTCAAGCGAGGACAGTTAGCAGCGCGAAGTGATAGTATCTTCGTGTACTGAATATCTATCTCTTGCAAGAATGGCATTGCAGGCAACTCCAGTGAAGACAACAGGCCAGTAGTGTATGCAGGTATATAGCCGAAGCCACCGACAATAAGTTTCTCCAGCAGTACACAACTACTGATGTCGAAACCCTCCTGCTTGGGCGTGCACGCGCTGATGTCGAGCACAGCCAACTTATCTGCACCGAAGATATAAATCATCTTACCACTCTCCTGTGCGGCGTTGGCAGTAAGCGTGTAACTCTCGCCTGCTTTCAACTGGCACTTGTCGGCAACAGTGTCGGCGCGGTCTTCACCCAAACCAAAGAAGCCGTCCTGTGCGGCGGTAATCTTAATTTGGATTGTGCCCATTGCACGCATCTTGAATGGATTGGTGTAAAGGTCGCCCACCTCATACTGGCCGTCGCACATCTTGAAACGCTTGCGCTGGTAGTCGGGCAGGTCTTCCAGTCTCAATCCGTGAAGAGCGTAGAAGTAGTTTGCCGAACTGGTAGAGTTCTGAATATACTTGCGCTCACCGTCAAACGAACTAATTACCTTTGCCCACTTATTAAGGCGCAGTGTTACCCAGTAGTAATAACAGCCGTCAGCAGAGAATAGGCGCATGCCGTTCTTCTCCACCTTGCGCATAGCGTCGGCAACGTCATGAAGCGTCAGTGTGCTTGTGCCGTCCTTGTCGAGCCATACGCCGCCACGGTCTAAGATGTTACCCTCGCTATCGGTCTGCTTCGTTTCCTCTGCTCGATAGGCTTGGTTGAACATCACACCGTCCCAACCTTGATACAGATGACTGGTCTTTGCGTCCATATCCCAAGGAATGGTAAGGCCGCAGTCATTGTCTGAGCCGTCCACGCAGTCGCCGTCATACCAGTGGTTGAAGTAGGCACGCATGACGAGGTCAGTGTCAAGATAGAACGCTATCATCATGTTCTTGCTTCGCTGGTCAACTGCGGCCTTATAGTCGCTGGCAATAACATAGCAGTTTAGAGAGTAAGGGTTAGCGTAGTTGCGCACTTCCTGTCGCCACTTCTTCAAGCGGTTCTCTTTCGTGCCTGCTACTTCCTTTCCGCCAAGCGTGATAGTAGTAGCTGCTCCAGCACCATTAAAGTATTTCTCGCTACCGTCCGCGTTCTTTGCACCGTTTGCGCCACTGTCCTCGGTGAGGTTGTGGTTACACTCTTGGTTGAAGTGCAGCCAACGATACAACTGGTAAGGTACTTTTTTGCCTGCTTCATACAGCGCGTTGAGGTCGTCGTCGTCGGGATAACGGCTTTCATAATAACTCAACCACAATGGCGCGTTGGTAGCTGGGTCTATCTTCATAAGGTCTTCGGGGCTGTTCGCTCCCTGTCCCCAGTCGAAAGCGTCATACTTCAGAAACTCGTAGCACTCAACAGGATTTACCACTCTGCCGCTGACACTCCACTTCTTCGTGGCAGGGTTAAACGTCATTTCTCCCGTGGTGTCTTTCCAGTTGCCGCCGTGATACTGGCAATACTTGTCGTCGTTGGTGTGATATACAAGGTTCATCTTGTAGTTGTTCACTGCATCGGCAAGCACTTCCGCAAGTGTCTTGTCTATCTCGGTAGGCTCTGCAACTGCATCAACCTCTACCATTGCTCCTGTACCGTCGTTCTCCAGCACTACATGTTTAGGGCCACAATACTCACTCAATACATAGATGTTACCTGCAACAAGTTCGTCGGCTGCTGTGTTCAGCACAGCGTTCTTAAACTCGGTGAGGTCTTGGTCTTTCGCTGCCACAAGTTCCTTGAAGTCGCCATAGTTCAGACAGTCGGCGTTATAGCCCTTTGTCTTCTCGAAGCCATAGAAGCCTGCATCGCCCTTGTCGGCATTGAAGTTTGCTTTTGCATGGAAGTATGCCTTTGTTGGGTCGCAAGCGTCGTTGGAGTTCATCTTGCTGTCGGTGCGGAACAATGCACAAGGTACGCTGTCGATACTGGTATGTATCTCGTAACTGCCCTCGTTGAATACCTGCGCAGGGGTCTTGTACTTGTCGCCAAGTGCTATCTGCGTGTCGTTCATCAAGTGCATCATTGCGCCGTTGTGTGCACCGCAACTGTCTGAGTAGTCCACCTTGATTGTTGCGATGTTTGTGAAGTTACCACCGTCAATGATTTGGATTTTATTCTTGGCAGCGTTCTCTGCACAGGCATCATACTTGGCAAGGATAGTCTCGTCGTTGTTATACATGGCGGCGATTTCCTCGCGAGTGTAGAGCAATTCAATCTTATAGGCTTTCTTGAACTTGCCTTTCTTGTTCTTGATAGCTCGCCAAGAGGAAGTAGTACCTTGATTGGTCTGCTCAAACTTGATGATGTGGCAGTTCTGCCATGGTCTATCGGGGAAGTAGCAATACCAGTCCACTACCTGCTTTGTCTTCTTGTCGCCGTCCAAGCCCTCCAAGTAGTCTGGATAGTTGGCGGCGATGTCGTCGGTATCGGGGTTCTTTGTAATCACGCACACCATGAGGCCTGCATCCAAACACTTCTGCATACTTGGGCGGTCTTTAGTCGTTCCCTCGGCGGTCTGCGATACAAGCACGTCGTTCTTCTCATACTCGCTAATCATAGCGTTGGTGTCGAGAAGTCCAATGAGGTAGTTATTGCAGGCTTGCACAAAGTTGTAGTAGGTATTCCAGCGCGTCATGGTAAACAGGTAAAGGTCTGCTTCGTGACCGTCCATCTTGATTGTTGCGTCGGTGGTGGGCAACTCGCCTGCCTTATAGGCTACTGCGCCAGCCTCATCACCATTGCGGAATATCTTAATCACGCCAATACCGCCGTAAGGGGCAATGGCACTTGGCTCAATAACAATGTCAAAGCGTGTTTCTTTGTCGTTCACGTAGGGCACGGTGGCGCTGGTGGCTGCGTCATCGAGGTCGCCGTTTACTGCAACAACGAGTTTCTCGCCAGTCAACACAAAGCCCAGCTTGTCGCCCATACACTCCAAGATGTGTGCGTTGCGGTCGGCAACGTTCTTAACCATGACAGTAAACGACAACGCCATGCCATTTGTTTCGATGTTGGCATTGCTGAAAGGCTTGTCGGTACATACGGCGGTCACGTCTTCAGCAACACGCAATGCCATGCGTCCTTTGTCGCTGGGTGTGCCATATTCACTTGTGCCGAAACTGCTCTTAACAAATCCATTGGTGGAGTAGTTAGAACCTGTTACGTCAATACGAACCTCACCGCCATCGCTGGTCTCTACCTTGATACTCTTGTCGCTGTCGGCATTGCTGCGTCCTGCAAGGTCAATCTTATACACTGCGCCCTCGGTCTCGCTGATTGGCAAGAAAGTACCGTCAATGGTTATAACGTAGTCCTCGGGCATTGACACGTCACCACAGCTGGCACGGAAGGTTAGCATGTCGCCCTCGTTGTAACCAACAAGACGCTTGTCAATGGTATAGGTGGTATCACGTCCCATTACTTGGTGTGCCACTTCCTCCGACGTTGAGCCGAGTTCCATAATCACACTAACTTCTGGACGCGCAACACTGCGCTTATACACTGCCACGTCAAACTCAACAGTGGAGAAGAGTTTCTTCTTGCTCTCGCTGTCGTCGCTCCAGCGTGCAACAACTATAGGCGTGTCATAGTCGTCAAGCGTGCTGTCCTGCTGAATGACCATTACAGCCGTGTGCAGGATATTACCCTTTACACCACTGGCAACATCCTCACCTTGTATGCGGATAGGATATGCGCCGTGCGCCATGCCTGTCGGGTCAATGGCTACGGTGTGGCTGTATGTGTCGGTCACGACTGGATGCGCAAGGGTCTTCCATGTGTTATCCTTATATATCTCGATTGTCGCCTTGATACCTTTGTCGCTTGCATTGTTGGGGAACGAGTACATAAGAATGTTCTTCGACCTGCCGCCTACCTCCAATGAGGTGTCTTTGGTGTAGTTCAGTGTCTGCGCACTCACACAGGTAACATCTACTGCCACTACGCTTAGGTTCTTTGTGGCAGTGTTGCCGCCGTCATCAGTGATAAGCAACTGGAGGTTGCTTTGTCCTGCAAGTGTGAACAAGTTGCTGATGTCGAAAGAGAAGCTATAATCGTCCAGTGTGGCACTCGACGGCTGCTTGGGCTGGAATGTGGCAAGTGTCTTCTTCGTGGTGCGGTCGATAACTTCCACACTGAAAATAGAGTTGCTCATTTCCTGACTGCCTGCTTTGGTTACAGACATGATGGCTGCTTTCACAACAAACTCACCGCCTGCCTTACCATACAGGGGGTTCTGCTGGAACTGCACGGCAATGGTAGTACCTGTACCGCCGCTTCCTGTGCCGACAAGGAACTGCACCTCTTCGCCCACCATTTCGCCCTCGTCGTTCTCGAGGTGTAACTTCACTGTGCCCTCGGTCTCGGTGTTCACGTTAATGCTGGTTGGGATATGCGCGTATGCGCCGCCAGTGCTAAGAGCGTCTTTGCCGTTCTTTTCGGGCGCGTCCTTGGTCTCCACCTTGCTACCGCCGCCAAAGTCTTTCCACAGGCTCACCTCGCCGAAGTCGTTAATCTCACCTTGGAACTGCTTTGTTTCCATTGTGTTCTCGCCAGTCTTATACGATATGATAAGACCTTTCTTTGCATAGGTAACGCCGCTATCCTTTTGGTACTGCATCAATGCCTGCACAGCTGTATTGAGCGTATAGTAATCGCCAACGGCAGGATTGCCAATAAGTGCGTCGATGATGATGTACGTCTCACTTCCTGCGGCCAGTGAACCAAAGTCTTTCCAGTTGTCGGTGTCGAACCAGTTGCTTTCGGTTACGGTCTTGCCTACATACTGGTAGGTCTTCCAAATACCTGCGCCCATTTCGTAAGACAACATCAAACCGCTAACGGCCTTTTGTGCCTCCCATGCAGCATGCACGGCACTCAACGATGTATTGTCGAGGTCGCACAGGGTGTAGTAACCACTGACAGGTTTCTCCACGGTTGCGTTGAAGATACTTGCTGGGCTGTCCTTTGGCGCAATGGCTACAAGAGTACTGCCGTCATAGCGATACGGCACGTTCTCTTCCTTATTTACATAGATGATAGTATCGGAAATATCTGCCTGCGCCCAGCGATAGCCGCTTATCGAATTCAATACGTAGAACTCTGACTTATACAACTTGTTCGTTGCAGCGTTGTAATAATACTGGTCTTTGCCATTCGGAATAGTTACCATTATGCCGCTCTTGCGGATGATGAAGTTCAGCATGACAACCTTCTTGGCGTTATTGGCCAGTGTCGCTACTTGATTTATTTTTTCAAGCAGGCTGTCGGGCACATCTTCTTTCCATTTAGTCCACGTTGCTCTTTCGTTGGTGAGGTGTGGACTATTGATGTTATAGAAGCGTACGTAGTGGAGCAGAGTGCCGTCTCTGTGGGTTCCAGTTTCGATGTTGCCGTCTGACGATAGGCTGTTGATAGTTGTAAGAACTTCTATCAACTGGTGCTTCATTTGGTCAAAGAAGAAATCCACATAACCTACGGCAAGTTTTTTCTTTGCGTCCATCACGGTGTAGCGAGTGACGACGCTACCACTGGCAATCATTTCCCTTACCTGCTCCGTAGAGGGGAACGAGTTTATTTCATCGACAACAATGGTGCGTGTCAGTTCGGTAGCTGTTGCTTGCAGGCTCTCAATAGCCGTGTTAAGGTTATTGAGTATTCCTGTTAGCGTCTCGTCGTCCTTAACGTCTTTCAAGAAAGCAATCACTTCGTTGAAGCTCTCAATGGCTTCACTTGCGTCTCCACTCATAAGAGTATCAACAGTAGATTTTAGCGATGTGATAAGGGCGTTCAACGCTGTATCTTTCTCTGCGCGTGTAGTGCTCTCGCTGGACAGCTTCGTTTGCAAGTCTTTGATGTTGGTCTCAACGTCGGTAAGGTCGAGGTTATCCACACCGCCTTTCTCGCCTGTCGCAGTCCATACGCCATCGGTGTCGCAACGATAGATGTCGGCAGGAGTGCTGTTGCCTACTGCTGCCCACATGCCTACATCGGGCTTGGGGTACTGTGCTTTCAGTGCATCAAGGTTTTTGAACAATCCGCAGTTAGGCTGCTTCACTGCCTTGGCGCGAAGTGTGCCTGCCACTGTTAGATTGTCCTGAACTGTGAGGTCGCCGTCAATGATTTCATTGCTTCGCGCCGTGCCTTGGGTCACGGTGGCGGCGTTCTCCCATATTTGGTCGTACTTATTCCAACGATACTTGGTGTTGCCTATCATAAGATAGTCACCCTCTTTGCCACCCTCGGGGTACTTAGCCCATACGGCCTTTATGTTGGAGAAAGTGCCAAGGTTGTTGATATCTAAGTTCATTTCATATATTCTTTACTTGTGTTTAGCATACTTGCAGCCAAGTCTGCGTCCTTAATGCTTAGTGCCGTTAGGTAGGCTGCATAGTACACAATGGCTGTCTTTAACTTCTCACAGATGTCTATCTCGTCGCCTTCGATGCGAGGGATTGGAATATAACGTGCACGTCTCACAAATACGTTCTCGCCGCCTGTGCAACTGTAAAACTCCAGTACAAGGCCGATTGGTTGCATGCTGATTGCCACAACAGGCTTTTGAGGATTGCCCCTAATGCCTGGGTATCGGCTATTCTGCAACTCATATTGTGGGTCGTCTTCACTTATGGCTGTCGTGACGGCTCTGCTCCAGTCGCTCATTTGGAAAGTAACAAGGCGCATAAAATCATCGGGCAGGTGAATACTGCCCATACCTATTCCCACTTGCCCTTTCCATTTGATACTATCCCCAAAGGCTTTGCCGCCGTCCAAGAGATACGTGGGGGCTTCCTGCTCGACCGCTCGGGCTGCATCGCATATCTTGCTCTTAATGATTTCATCAAGGCTCAATGTGTCGATGTCGCCCAAAGCAGCGAGTGGACTACTCACCATGTTCTCATCCATAGCGATGCGCACCGCAAGTTGGAGTTCGCTTAGTTCGTACTTCATGTGGGTGGAGCTTGTTTAGATGCCTACGAACACAATGCCGTTTGCCTCGGCAACTTCTAAAATAGCTTTCTTTGAACGTAGCTTAGTACGGCTCACTCCTAAGTTGTCGGCCAAATAGTTCTTTGCGTCCTCGAGGTTGGTTACGTGTATCTGCTTTCCAGTAGCAACAGGTGCTTCTTGCTCCTGTACTTCCTCGGCGTTCTCTTCGGTGGCTTCGTCTTCGGTGGCTTCGTCCTCGGCGTTCTCTTCTGTGGTTTCGTACTCGGTTTCGTCCACCTCGTCCTCGGTATCATCAACTTCGTCAATGTCCTCCACGTCTTCTACCTCTTCCTCCTTTACGACAGGTTTCTTCTTTGGGGCAGGTTCTGCAACTGGCTTCACGAGTTCTACCTCCTTGAACAAACGGCCATACTTGTGATGCTTGGCAAGTGCCTCCTGTAATTCCTCGTCGTCAGTGTAGAATATACTGCCGCCTCCTGTGAGGCTATCGAAAGAAACGTGGACACTCTTTCCTGTATTCATCAGCACGCTAAGGCTAATGGAACTTTTGCTCTGATATTTCTTAAGCATATAATTTGGATTTTTATAAAGTTGGTATAAGAAAAGGGGCGGGCGATTGTTGCTGCCCGCCCCTTTGGCCTTTATTTATATTGTTATGACAGATGTTGCTTATGCAGCCTTGGCAAGACGCATACGTGCATGAGCCTTAGCATAACGCAGATACAGACAAGCGACCTCCTGTATTACTACTGCGTCAGTGTTGCGGATACCTGCTTTCTTCAAGTCGAGAATGTTACGGCTCCAAGATACGTGTGTCTTCTTAGTCAGATACTCGGGGTCCATTGCGAAGCCACAATCAGACATGCCGTTTGCGTCAAACAACTCGTGGTGGATAGTGAGCACCTCGCCGAAGTCGGTGTCCCAAGACTTGAACTTCAAGTTCCAAACCTCTACGGTGTCTTTCAGTCTGAACTTTTCGCTCTTAATCTTAGAGAATGCGCTAAGCATATCAGAACCGCAGAACAGGATTTTACGCTTGTTGCCGATACCAGTACCAACGAACAAGTCCTTGGTGATGTCAACAAGGTTCTCGTCAGAGATAACAGCACACTTCTTGGTTGCATCCCACTCGCCAACCTCGATGTCCTTGCCAGCCATCCACCAAATACCGCCAGTGAACCATGTAGCCATGCCGTTCTTAGTGGTGTGGTAAATCTTGTTCTTCACGCCGAACATGTATGTGTTCTCCTGCGAGAGACGCATGTCGTAGATACCATCCTCCTCGATGTCAGAGAAACTCCAATCTACTTCCTTGGCTGCAATCTTGTCGAAAGTGGACTGCTCTACCTGTATCATGAAGTTCTGACAATACTGAACCTCGGCAGAAGGAATGTTGTTGAAGCGGCCTGTCTGTACGTCAAGTTCGCCACAAGCCTTACCCATGCGCACGAGAGTAGTGCCAGCAGGGATTGCAGGAACGAGAGTAGCCTGCTGCTTGCTGTCGAGATTACCGTTTACTGCATATACGGTAGGCATTGAGGTACTGTCGTTGCGGCCACATACGCACAGGACAAGGTCGGGGGCGTTCTCGTCACTTTCATCGTAAGCCTTGCCTTTCTCGTCATACTTACCCTTAACACCTACTACGCGGATAGTGTCGTCCAAAGTAAACATGTTGGGGTCGTCCACAGGCAGGGAGATACTTGCGCCAGTGGACTGCTCTGTCACGGCATCGGCGGTCTTGCAAGTGATAGGGCGTGTGCCTACGCTGTAATACTTCACCTCGAAACTATCGGAAGGCTGCGCCTTGGCATAACGCGAAATTTGGTCAATAGGCGTTGCCATAGGACGGATTTTTGTAATGCGCTTGTCGATGTCCTTGGTATAGAACTCGGGGTCACCTTCTTGACGGCCTGCGCTCTCTGTGCCAATACCAGCGGTATCGTTGCCGATACCGCCTGCGCCACCAGTGGTTACACCTGCATCGGGCAAGTTGCTGGCTGCGGCCATAGTAACGCCCGAAGTGCCTGTTACATACGCAAGCATTGTAAGCAGGAAAGAGCAAACAATGCTCAAAATTGATTTCGTTTTCTTCATGTTGTTTATTATTGATGTTTATAAATTTGGTTATCGTTTAGTTCTCTTCTCGCCGCCACGTTCCCAAATGTTCTGCGTGCCGTCGATGTCGCCAAGAGGCCCGAGGTCTCTGCGTCTGCCACTACCGCCGCCTGCCTTGCCGTTCTGTCCGTCAAGCTGGGCAGTGCCGTCGCCCTTGCTGCCGTGTCGTAGCTGTTCCTCAATCTTGGAGTTGCGTCCACGAACTTCGCCTGCATGGTCTGCGTCGGCTACATCTGTATCATGCTTCAAGGCTTTCAATGCCATTGCAATGGTTTCCTCTGAGATAATACCGACAATACCGTCGTCGATGATTTTACGGATAAGTTCAAATACGTCGTCCACATCGTCCTCGGACATCTTACCACTTGAAATGAACTCGTCGAAACGCTGCATGGTCTCTGGCCAGTTCTTACCGTAAGCGTCTTCAAGTTCCTTGGCTTTGGTCAGCTGTTTGTAATACTCTTCGCTGGCCTTTGCAAGAACTTCCTGCTGCTCGGGGTCTTCGAGTGCGTCCTTGATGTCGGGGCCGAAGCGACGAACAAGACCGACAACAGGGTCTTCGCCCTTTCGCCAGTCGGTAATGAAACTTGCACTGCGTGGGTCACTGGTAAACATGTCTGAAAAGGCTTTCTCACGTTCCTTGTAACCACCCAGTTCGTTGTCGTAAGTGTCGAAATCGTCGGAGATTTGACCGTAAAACGCCTCGTCGTCGGTAAAATCCTTGTCGGGGTATTTTCCTGCAAGACGCTCGTTGAGCAATTCACGCTTGCTCTTTGGAGGTTGATTATCAGTCGTTGCCATATTATAATGAGATTACGATTTATTCTGCCGCAAAAATAGCGTGAATAATTGCGTTCTCACTTTTATCTTTTTACTCTCGTGTTTAGTAACTTTACACAATAAACATAGTCCCGACTATTACTGATTTGAAACACGATGGAAGTACATTCGAGTATGAGCAGGAACGTAATCAAGACTTGATGCGTGCGTACTACGAAGACATAGCAGCCTGCGAGGTGATACGGCTAACAGAAGTTTGGCAACGTGTCGCCAACATGTCGTCTGCTCGTTTTTGGGTATCAGAGGAACGTGCGGCTATCGTCGTCGCTCGCATGATGAAAGGTGACAAGCTAAAAGAAATGCGACCGATGAAGCGTGAAATGTTCCAAGAGATATACAACCGCGTCATGGAAATGCACAAGCTACACCCGAAGCTATCTATATTCCGTCTGTGTATCTTCGTAGTAAACTCGCCTGCACCGAAGTTCTACATGACACCTCTCTCTGTAAGGCAAACCGTTTATAAAATCAAAAGGCAATGGAACAAACATCGTATGCAAAAATAATATCCATGCTGCTCACTCCTGTGTTCATCGCACAGACGTTGGTCGGCTTCCTGCCTGCATCAGTAATGATGTGTGTCGATGCGCCGTTGCTGGCGCGTCTTGCATATCCATTCTTCCATACAGGTATTGTGCATGCGCTGTTGAACGCTTGGTGCTTCCTGTCTATTGCCTTTATCCTGCCAACGTCTTTGTGGAAACTGGCGGCGGCTTACATCATCGCTATATCTGTGCCCGACTTGTGCCTGCCTGCTTCGCCTGTCGTAGGGTTGTCGGGCTTCTGCTATGCACTGCTGGGGCTGTTCACTTGCGAGGTGCGTTCCAAATGGTTGTGGGCTGGTCAGATATGGTTCTCTATATTGCTGGGCATCATACTTCCAAATGTCGCAGTGGGCGTTCACGCCTATTGCTTTGCTGCTGGCACGCTGCTGTCAGCACTCAATCACCCTTTCATAAAAGTTAAATGAATATCAACACACGCAACATATTGAAAGAGAATGAGCAACGCAACGATACTCGCAATGCTTATTTCAATCCTATCACTGGCGAGGGTTCAGTGGGGAAGCGTCGGCGTGTGGAGATAAAAGACTATCCTATCCATGTGCAATACCTGCCAGTGGAAATGCTTAAAGTTCCATTGGTTAAAGGTATCATCAAGTATGGCAGTATCGAGGAATACTTCATACACGAACTCGCAGACGAGGAAGAGGGAATTGTGTTTGATGATGAGGCACTGCACAAGATTGTCGAGCAACTGACACGTATTCGCTTCCGTTTCGACTTCGCCTTTTGGGCTGCGTTCCTCGTTTACATCAAACCAAAGGGAGGTGGCGACGATGTGTTGTTCAACCTCACACGGCCACAGCGTCGCCTCGTCGAGAAGCTGGAGGCAAAGAGAAAAGCTGGAAAGCCTATTCGCCTCGTGCTGTTGAAAGCACGTCAGTGGGGAGGCTCTACTACGATACAGATGTACTTCGCATGGTTGCAACTGGTGCACAAGGTTGGTCTTAACAGCCTTATCGTTGCACAGGTAAAGGGCACAGCCACGAAGATACAAAACATGTTCAACAAGATGTTGAAGAAGTATCCGACGGAGTACCTGTATAAACTGGGCACGGCATACGACGCGCGAGAAACGAAGTGGGCTGGCGTAGGTGCTACGCAGGACACACACAAGATACCGCAACGAAACTGCACTATTACGGTGGGTTCTGCCGAGAAGCCCGACAGCGTGCGTGGTGACGACTACAACCTCGTACACCTGTCAGAGGTCGGCTTGTGGAAGAAGACCGAGGGAAAGACACCCGAGGACATTGTGCGCTCTGCCTGTTCGGGTATCGCCATGCAACCTTATACGGCTATCATCTACGAGAGTACGGCCAATGGTACAGGTAACTTCTTTCAGCGTGAGTATGATGCAGCCAAGAATGGCAAGTCGTCTTTTGAGGCTCTGTTCGTGGCATGGTTCGAGATTGAACTATACTGGAAGCCGTTTGAGAACGACAAGGAAAGAAACGCTTTTGCAGAGCGTCTATATAAGAACCGCAACAACGACTTTGTTGCATCAGACCGTGAGGAGAACGGCAAATACCTGTGGTGGCTATGGACGATTGGTGCTTCACTGGAAAACATCAACTGGTACATCGAAGAGCGAAAGACGCACAACGACCACGGAGGCATGGCTTCCGAATATCCGTCGGACGATGAAGAGGCATTTGTCCATTCGGGTGCGCGTGTATTCGACAAGTCGCAGGTGGAGAAACTGCGTCCTGCCTGCCGTCCTGCCCGATATTTGGGCGACGTGTATGCCGACGGCGAAGAGGGAGAGGAGGCACTGGAAAACTTACGCTTCCACGAGGACAGCCAAGGACAGTTGCAAATATGGTCTATGCCCGAAATCGACGAAGAGGAACGTGTGGCCGACCGCTACCTTACTGTGGTCGATGTCGGTGGACGCTCCAACAAGGCTGACTGGTCTGTTATCGTTGTGTTCGACCGCCTGTTTATGATGGACGGCGACAAGCCTGTCGTCGTGGCACAATGGTACGGACACATAGATATTGACTTGCTGGCATGGAAAGCGGCACAGATTGCAGCGTTCTACGATGATAGCCTGCTCGTTATCGAGAGCAACACAATGGATAGTAGAGACAAGGAACGCCACGTTGAGGGCGGCGACCAGTCGCTTTATATCCTCAATCAACTGGGCAGTGTTTACACAAACCTGTATGCACGCCGACAAAGTGAGGACGAGATACAACAGGGCTTCCCGAAGAAGTACGGCTTTCAGACCAACGTATCTACCAAGCCGATGATTATAACGACGCTGGTTAAGGTTATCCGTGAGGGATTGTATGTGGAGCGCGACGTGCGCTGCCTCGACGAGTATCTGACGTATGAGCGCAAGCAAAACGGCGCGTATGGTGCTATCATCGGAAAGCACGACGACCTGCTTATGACACGTGCAATCGGCCTGCATATCTGTTTCAGAGAAATGGACTTGCCGACAATCATAACAAATGAACATTACCGTGTGCCAAAGAAATGCGCTGTTTCTGCGGCTACAATATAATAACTTTTAATTATAAGAATATGAACATCTTTAAGAGAATTAAGGCTGCGGTTCGTTACCGCAAGGCCGTGAAGATGGCTGACAAGGCCTATCGGAAGACAGGAGTGCGCAAGTATGTGTTACCACTCGACGACAAGAAGAAGACGCTGTTAGTGCTCGACCGCTACAATATGCGTATCTATAAGAGAAAAGGCTACATGTCGCAAAAGGTAAGTGTGTTGGCACTGGAGAAGGAGTGCTTCTACTGCACACCATACGCCAACGGCACAGGCCTGTTGCCTAAGAGTGTAGTTGACTTGAAGAAGAAACAATACCTCGCGTGGTTTGCTTCGTAACCATTTGCATGAGGACATCTAAAAAGGGAGTAGCCGTTTGGTTACTCCCTTTCCTGTTATGCGCTCAACATCTGCTGTGCCATTTTCATAGCCTGCGGATTGGCTGGGGCTTGCTGTTGTATCTGCTGTTGCAGTTGTGGCGATAGTCCTTGTGGGGTCTCGCCTTGTGCCACGGCTTCCTGCTGGCTCTGCAAACTCTGTATGAGTTCGTCGGAGAATGGGAAGTTGCCGTGCTCCAACAACTGTTGCAGTGAAATCTGACCTGTGCGCCATATCTCCATAAGGAAATCGTTGGCCATTTGTCGGTAGGCTGGTGTGGTGGTGCTCTCTGTGATTGACAGGTCGAACTCCACATCGCGTATCTTCTTCGGGTCGTACTCCACTTGTGCGCCGCTCTTGCCTGCAATATTGAAGACACGTTTGCTGTCGTAATACTGCTGTATATTCTTCACGTCCTTATATGCACCGTCCACTACAAAGGTGCTGTAACTGTCGAGCAAGTCGAGTAGTGAAGTGGTGGCGTTCTGTGTCTGCTGGCTGTAAAGGCTGGCCGACATACCACTATATCCAGGCTTTCCTTGCAGGCTTCCGTTCACGCCCGAAATATCCTCTACGAGTTTTAACTGGAGGTTGAGCAACTCGGTAATACCGATATTTGTTGCGTTGTTGGCTACCTGCTGCGGCAAATTTTTTGCTCCCTTGCGGATAACAATCACGCCGTTGAACCTGCTCCACTCGTCGGCAATCTCCGAAATATCCATGCCCTTGGGCAGACAGTCCTCGGGGAAGATAAGCAAACCCTTGGCACTGGCTCGCATTATCCAGTCGTTGAGGGTAATCAATCGGTTTACATAACGCTGCTGGTCGATAACGTCGGCCACAAAGCTGTGTATCTCGCCGTCTATGAATGGGTATGCCTTGAACACGTAAGGGTGGCTTTTGTGCTCGTAAGGTGTCTCGCCCTCGCGCAAGATGTCACCAAACGGAGTGAGGTAGTAGTAGTACCAATAATCATCTATAAACCACTTGGCTTCAATCATTGGAATGTCCTCACGCTTCATGCCTTGTGCAAGTCCTTGCTCCAATCGCCGTGCGTTCACACCTACAACCATTTCGTTGTAGTCCTCAATCTCAATCTTATAGATGTCTCCGTTGTTATAGTCATGGCAACGGCAACGTGGCTTGGTCTCTTTGCGCCATACCTCGATAACACGGCAGCGTGTCGGGTCTGACGTAAACAGGAAGTCGTAGTTCTCGATGCGATGATAGCCGAAGTAGTTGGCGTTATCTGCAAGGGAGTGCCTGTTGTGCGCCATTTTGTAGATGTCGCGCAACTTGGCATATTCCTCGGGAGTGTTGGCAAACTGCTGTGTCAATGTCTCAAAGCTAACGTCATGTACTTCACCAAGCAGAGAAACGTCCCAGCCTCGGAAGTCACGCATGTTGTTATCTATAAAGAAATTGTTGGGCTGCACATAGTCAGTCCAACAGTCGCACTTATCGTTACGCCAGCCGAACCATTTGCGATGTACGATGAAGCCACTAATCAAAAACTCTTCCATTGTGCGTGCGGCCATATCCTGCATGCGGTTTAGCTGCATGTTACACTGGAGTATCGTGCTCATAGTCTCGCCTAACTTCTGCTCGTCGCGGTCGCGTGCCGTGCAGGTAGGCTCTTTGCTCTGTGAACGATACACGCCAAGAATGGTGCGCACAAGCCTGCGTATGATGTTGTTCTTCAGCGGCACGTTGCCTTGGCTCTTGATGTACTCTTCCTCCGTCATGGTCTTGCCGTCCACGGTAATGGTGTCGTCCCACTGGTAGCCATAGGTGTAACGCTTGTTTCGCTCACGTTCCATACGGAAGCGAGACATATTATCCCAAGCGTGCTGTGCTTCCATGAGCACATCAAACGCTCTGCGCCAGCCATATTGCTTCTGCTCCTTGATGCTATCCATTTCCTCGCGCGGCGCAACGCGGCTCATGGGTATCAATTTCTCTATTGCCATATCTTGATGTTATTATGTTCCGTGAGCAAAGTTAATACTTCGCCCACGGAACTAATTTTTAATTATTTACTCTCATCGTCAAACTCTCCACGTGCAACTTCGTTGGCCTGTCGCTTCAAGTGCCAGATGTCGCGTGCAAGTTCGGGGTTCTCCTGCGGCATTGCCTTTTGAAGTTCGCCCATCTTCTTCACTTGCTTGTTGAGAAAGTTAAACACTTGCATGTTCTGCCACTCGTCGCTCTTGTGCAGGTCTTCCAGTTTCTCTGCCCATTCGGCTTTCTCTTCGAGGCTGAGTTTAGGACTTTGTAACTTTCCGATATAGCCTTTCTCGCGCTGCTGTATCTCTTCCCACTGGTCGAGGTTAGAGAAGTATTCGCGGTTAATGGCTCGCTGCTTGGTGTACTCGCTGCCCGATTTGACAAGACGGTTTGCGATTGGCACGTTACGCCAGTCGGGTTCCATTTCGCCTGTGGCCATGTCGATACTGTTAGACATCTTGTTGAGGAATGTAACAGCACCACCAAAGTAGCCTTGCACGATGTGCTCAACGAGTGCTGGGTTCAAGTCGATTGCGCCTTTGCTGAACTCGTCGCCGCCTGTTGAATTGTTCAAACCCTCTGCAAGGTTCACGAGGTGACGGTTGGTTCGGCCAAATGCCTTTGTGTACTCGGGCTTCTTCTTGTTATAGTCGTTGTCCTTGTATATCGGCATGCCTGTCCAGTCCATATTCTCGTGGGCTTGGTAAAGTGGTGCAACAGCACTCGGCACAAATGGAGAGAGAACGCCAGTACCCTCGCCGTCCAAGAAGTTAATTGGCAGTGCCTGTGTTACCTGTTCGGCCATTGTGCGTGCCAACTGCGTGCCTGTGTAGCGTTCCTTACCACTCAACACATTGCTTGCCAACTCGCCCATTCCGTACATGGTGCGGAACTCAATAGGCAACGGCAGGCTGATGTAGCTGCTACCAATAGGTATGATAAGGTTGGTACGGCGTACATAGTCGGGCAGGTCGTCGTAGTTGGTGAACTTGTCGTCGTCGTCGCCGTCGCCTCCTCCCATGAGCATAGGAGCAAGATAGCCAAGTATGAAGTATGATGCAGCCAGTGCGCCAAACTTTTTCTTGTTGTGCTTCGCTGCTCGCAGTATGTTGGTTGTACCTTGCACACCAGCGTTGAAGAACACGTACAGAGCACGACACGCTGCACTACTGCCTGCTGCCATGCTACCCAGCTTTGTCTGACCTACTGCACCGAAGAACGTACCACCAGCACCTTTCTTGTTGAAGTTCACGCTTATCTCCTTTGCATCGAAGACTGCACGCTGAACACTGCGATTCTCTTCACGGCTGCTCATGTAAGCAGCGAAGCGTGCGCAGTTCTCAACTGAACGGTTGATAATGTCGAAGCGGTCAAGCAAGGCTTTCATTTGGTGTAGCTTGGTATTCTTCAAGTCCTTGGTGAGTTCTTTCTTCAACTCCTCAATGTCTTTCAGATTGCTGTAACCAGTCTCGCCGCCGTTCATCATGAAGCGGTAAAACTCCTTTTCTACTGGGTCGCTCATGTCGAGAGTGCCGTTGTTGAACTTGTGAAAGAGTTTGCCCATTTTCTTAGGATTGAACTTCACAAAGTTCTTATGGAAGCGTACTGCATAACGTGGGCTTTCCTTAACCCATACCATAGAGTTAGAATAGAGAGCGTCACGCACAAAGTTACTTGCCACGAAGTCGGGGTTCTTGGTGGTGTACCAGCCTGCCAACTGACGGTTGATGTAGTCGGCACTGCGCTTGAACGCACCTCCCACTCCTTTATAATCGGAGTGGGGATTGGTTTGTCCGTTCAGTGCCATTGCTGCACGTGGGTTGGCGTTGATAGTCATTACATACTCCTTGCCGTCGCGCTTCACAATCACTTGGTGGCTGCTGATTTGGTCGTGCAGGGTTCTGTAAGGAACATCGGCGGTCTTACCCTTGATGCGCTTGATGTCGGGGTTGCCGTTGTCCACCTCGGTCTGCATGTCCTCGTTGAACTGGCGAACAATATCTGCCACTTCTTCGGGCGTTGCATCGTCGGGGATAGTCGGGAAAGCGGTTACCCATTCATCGGTAACAGGGTCTTTCTTTATCCACATGTCGCTCACGCTTACAAGGTCGCTCGGTCTGTTCAGCACGAAGTTGAGGAACTTCTGCTTCATCAGATTTTTGTTTCCCTGTAATATTGCGCTGTCTGACATGCTCAAGATGTGAGCAAATGGATTGTCAGCCTTACTGCTACGTCCTTTGGCTCGCTTCAACGGATTGTTGAAACTCTTACGCTCGTCACGCACGTATGCATATACCTCTTCGGCAGTTGTCTCGTCGAAGCCTCTCAAAGGTACGTAGTAGTCGTACATCTGTGCGATACTTTCCTTTGTCTCGCGGTTTATCATACCACTTGTAAAGAGTTTCTCCAGCGTAGCTGCATTGGCGTTCTTGATTGCATTTCCCAGTTTCTCTGTGGCGGTAGGGTTTCTCCACTCAACATCGTCCACAACGCCATAGGCTGTGTTCACTGCGTCCTCTACATCGTCGAATTTATAGAGTGAGGTCAGACCGCTGTAATCTCTTGCATAGAGGTCTGCGCCAAACTCATTCACGGCAATCTCGTCGAGGGCTTCCTGCTTATCGCGCCATGTGGGCAGGCTCGTGTCGTTGCGTACATCGTCCTTTCGCTTGTTCCACTTTGCAAGCATAGTCTTGTCCAGCACGCCGCCGTCGTCGGTAAGTGCGGCTCTCACACTCATCTCCCTGTTACGTTCAATGCCGTGCTTCGCCATCACATAGTCACCTATCTCTTCCTCGGTCATGTCGTCCTTTAAGGCACGCATTGCCTCCATGAGTGGATTGTAGTACTTGCGCTTGAACTCATCCTGCTCGGCTTTGTTGCGGCTGCTCAGAGCATTCTCTGCTGTGTAGGCGTTCTCCCAGTCGGCTATTTCGGCCTTACCACTATGCTTCTGCAAGATGTCCATGAGTTTCTTCAACGACAGCATGCTGTCTTGAATTGCCTCCTGCACTTGGAAGCCACTTTTCTTCATAGCCTCGTCATACTCTTGGCGCAAACCTTTCACTACATCGGTAACATCATCGGTGGGAAGTGAACCGCCATTGCGGTAGCGGTTGGTGTCGGCATAGTTGCCAACTCCCAACTGCTGCTGCATGGCGATGTCTTCTGCCACTCCCATTGCGCCACGGCTCTGCTGCATCTGATAGCTACGCCAAAGCATATAACGCAGGTCGTTATCGTTGATGTCGATACCCACTGCTATCTTGGCGGCACTCAACATGTCCTTGAAGAACTGTTTGATGCGCTCCCAAGTGCCGAGGTTCTCTCGGTTGTTGAAACCACTCTCTGCCATTTCGGCAATATATTCCTCGGTGGCAAGTGAGAAGTTCCAACCATTCTTGGCTGCAAGAGCATTTATTGCGGCGCGTGTCGCACGGTTGCTACGCTCATATACCTTTCTAAGGAAGTTATCAAAGTGTTGTGCGCCTACAACCTTGCGCAGTCCCTCGTGGCCTACTACCTCATGCAGGACGGTGGCAACAACGTCGGCGACGTTATCGGCATTAGGAACAACCACAACAACCTCACCAGTGGCGGTGTCGTACCAACCTTTGGCACGGCGCATGCGCTTCTGCTTGCGTGCGTCCTTGTCGGTCAGTTCCTCGACGTTCTCCACGATGCGCACCTTTGTGCCAAGTTTCTTGCCTGTCTTCTTCGCTGCCTTTGCAATGCTCTCTGCATCGGTGGCGTTGCGCTCGGCAATCTCCTTGTTGAGTGCGTTAATCTGTTCGTCGGTTACTGCGCCCTCTTGGCGTGCCTGTGGCTCACGGCCTGCATCTTTTACCATCTTATCCACTTCGGTAGGAGTAAGCAAGCGGTTCACTTTCATTGCTCCTGTGATAACCCAAGGGTCGGTAGTTGGGTCAACGTTGGTACGATACATATAGAAACCGTCAGTAGGCAGGTGCTTCAAGCCAGCAAGAGAGTGAACGTACTTGCCGTTCTCATTCAAGCCCATGTCGTGTGCTTCTTGCTGGTAGTCGTTATCGGCTGCATACTCAACCTCTGCCCATACGAAGTTGTTAGGGAAGAGTTCGCGCTCGCCTGTATCGGGATTGAAACGTGCAAACTGCTTTGCAAAAGGAATAACGCCTAAGTGCCAGCCTGGGCGATAGGCCAACTTACCACTGCCGCCCTGTGTGCCCTTGCCGCCTGCCTTTACCTGTGGCCGTCCTGTCTTCGACGTTCCTGCCACTGGGGCTGCATCTGCATCGAGCCATACACCTGTTGGAGTGTCTGCGCCGTTTGGATTGGCTACCATAGGAGGATAGAGTTTGCCGTTCTTCAAGACGAACACCTTATATCCTATGCCAGTCTTCTTTGGTGGCTCGGCCTCGCGTATGCGATAGCGGTTGTTGTCCTCATTCTCGCCGCTCTCACTCTCGGGCTTGTCATCGCTCAATAACTGATACTCTGCATCGAGTTCCTTTTTGCGTTCGATAGCCTCGTCGAGTTGCTCCTGCTTAGAGAACTTATACTCGCCCAACTTGTCAGCACCCTGCAACTTGTGGTTAGCTTCGTCCAGTTTACGCTGGTACACCTCGCCATTTTTGATAACGCGCTCCAGTAGGTTACGGAACGCCATGCCTGCTGCGGTATCATCGTCGGACAACTTCACAGAGTAACGGATTTGACGCTCACCATAGTCATTGCCACGCCCTATGCTCTCTATTACGAGTTGGCGTGCGAACAGGTCTCCATCGGCGTTCGGGTCTGCTTCTACCTTGGCAGTAACATTGTAGCCCTTAATGCGGACGTCCTTGCCCTCTTTGAGTGCGTCATGGATATACTTACCTGCATCTTTCGCCTTATCGAAGCTACGCCCAGCATATCCCCACATGTCCGTAGTAACTTGGAATACGTTAGGATATGTGCCGCCATCGTCCTTAACGAAGCCTGCTGCGGTCAGTTCGGCAACGTCTTTGCGGTTCTTACGGAGCAACTCTTCCATGTGCTGCTTGTCTTTCTCGGCCTGCTCGTAGTTCTTCTTACGACGAACATAGTCGCTACGCTCGGCGGCTTCCTGTCTGCGGAGTTTCTTCACAAGTTTGTCCTGCTTAGACTTCTCGAAGATAACAGGGTTGCCGCTAAGGATTGCAACCATTTCTGCTGGGTCGATACTGCCCTCTGCGTCTGAACCCTCGTCAAACTCGCGCGATGCGTCAGCGTCAATGGTGTTGGTTTTGAACTGTGCGAACATCTTGCCCTTGATTTCCTGCAACTGATACTTATACATATCGAGGCTACCTTCTGTTGCATAGTAGAAGAGTTCAACCTTGTTGCCGTTCTTCTCCTTGGCAAGCCAGTTTCCTTGACGCACGGCACGACCCTCACGCTGTTCGCGGTCGGCAGGTGTCCACGGCATATCAAGGTGGTGCTCGGCAATGAGACGTTTCTGCACGTTCACACCTGTACCCATATTCTTAGTTCCACCTATGAGAATACGCACTGTGCCCTCATTCACTTTCTTGAAAAGTGCCTTGCGCTTCTGGTCGGTATTGGCTGTATGAATATCCACAATCTCGCTGCGAGGTATGCCGTATTCGTTCACAAGTCGGTTGATGATGTCGGTGTAAACATCATAGCCTTTCTTGCTGTCGGGAATACCTTTATCACAGAAGATTAGCTGTGTACCCTTGTCTTTATCGAACTGCTTATAGAGTTTGGCCACGCTCTCACACACAACAGGAACTTTGCCGCCGCCCTCGTCCTCTGCATCGGGGAAGATAAGACGTGGGTCGATAGCTGACATTTCGCTGATGCGGCTTGCATGCAGTGACCAAGGTGCTTTGCGGTCGTCCTCGGAAGTGATACCGAAGTAGTCGCCGTTCTTATTCTGAACCATTGACACAACCTCACGGTTGATTTCCTCCTGCAAAGGTGTAGCTGGCACCTTTACGAGGTGACTGTTTGGCTTTGGCTTCGGCAGTTCGAGGTTCATGTCGTTGCGTACATCGGCAATCTCTGCATACAACTTGCCGAGTTCGCTCACGTTTTGGAATGAACGGAAACGTGTCTTGGTCTTCAATTCGTTGGTTACGCCATACTCCAAGTCGGCAGACTTCACAGCGTACTGTGCTGCCCATGCGTCAAAGGTGGTATAGCCTAACTTCTGCATCATGTTTGGACGCAGGTAGTTCAACAGGTTGTAAACCTCAACCAGTGTATTGGTAATGGTCGTACCCGACAGGAATACAGTGCCTCGGTCGCCTTGGTGTAACTGCTGGAGATAGCGCACACCATTGAGCAATGCTACGGCACGCTGGCTTCCTTGTGGGTCGCCAAGTCCTGCAACTTGGTTGTAGGTAGTAGCGTATGGCAAGCCCTTGAACTGCTGACACTCGTCCACAAACAGGTAGTCCACACCAAGATTTTCAAAACAGAACTCGCGGTCAACCTTGCGGTCGAGCATTTTCTGCATCTTGGTCTCGAGGTTGGCCTTACGCTTCTCCAGTCCTTTCAGCTGGCGTTTGGTTAGCTGGCTCTTGTCGCCTGCACCACGCATGAGCATGATAGCTGCGTCCAACTGCTCCAACTGCTCGTTGATTGTCTGTGTCTCTATCTCCTGCGTGTGGGGTAGCTGGGTGTACTGCTCGTGGCTGATGATAACGCAATCATAGTCGTTGCTGGCAATCTTGGCAAGCAACTTCTTGCGGTTCTTAGCAGAGAAGTCCTTTTCAGTAGGAGCAAGAATGCGTGCCGACGGATAAGCCTGTGAGAACTCCTTGGCAATCTGACTGCATGTAGCTTTCAGTGCAAGTATCATAGGTTTCTTTGCAATACCCATACGGCGCATTTCCATAATGGTCGACTGCATCACCAATGTCTTACCAGCACCCACGATGTGGTCAACAATGCCGCCTCGGTTATTGAGAAGCATCCACACGGCTGCTTTCTGATGTGCACGCAGGGTAATACCTTGCAAACCCACAGGGTCGAGAAAATCGCCATTCCACTTACGGATAACGGTGCGGTTAAACTTGTCGTTGTAAACTGATGCGAGTTGTTCGCCACGCTCGGGGTCACTGCCAACCCATGTCTCAAAGGTTTCACGGAGTTCCTGTACCTTGTCGTTGGCAAGTTGCGTCTCTTCCTTATTAAGAGTAACGCTGCCGTCGCTGTGGTGGTTCCACACTTGCAGGGTCTTGTCTTTCATTGCAGCCTCGAATATTTCCTTGGCTGACTTATGGTCGGTTGCCCAACGGTCGGCCTCGCCACCCAACTCGCGCTTATCAACCTCAACAAGGAACTCGTCGGCCTCGGGCACATACCTTACTTGGCTCTTCTTACTTCCCCAGTCGGGCATACCGAACATTTCACGCAGGAAGTCGGTGTAAGTCTTATCCGACACCCAACGTGCGCCCATGCGTATGTTGATGTCGCCAATCATCAAGTCACGTGGCTGCACCTTTTCCAGTGCATCTACATTCTCTTGATAGGCTTCATCTAACGCTGCGGCTGCTCGTGCCTCTTCCAGTTTGGTCTTCACGTCGCCACTAAGGTAGTCGTCGGCCACTACATAGTTTTCGCTATTAGGCAGGCGATACAAAGTGCCGTGGCACTGCTCGCGCCAGTTCTCGCCAAGTACCTTCTCCATAAAGGCAGGACGTATCTCACCATAGCCAGCCAAACAGGTTGCAATGGCTGACGACGGATTGTTGGCACTCTCCATGTCGATAGTTGGCTTGATTGTGTTCTTGGTGAAGATGTCGGCCAACTTCTTAACCTTGCCTGTGTCGCTGTCGATTTCCTCCAAACCACGCATTTGATAGCTGTCAATGTCGGCCTCGATAAAGTTGTTAGCCTTATCGTTGAGTTGGCCGTACTTCTTCACAAATGCGTTATAGGTGTCGTTTAACTCCTTGCGGTACTTCTTTATTGTTGCATCGCTCTCGCGGTTGATTTGTGCGGCAGTCAGTTTCTTAAAGGCTGTGCGCACAGGGATGTACAACTTAATGCGGTCGGCGTTCTTCTTCAGCTCGGGGTTCTCCTCAAACATCAATTCGCCGTCGCGGCCTACAACATTGAGAACACCGTATTTGCCGTTCTGTTCCACGATGTTACCTGCGCTGTTATAGTTGCCGTCGCCAACATAAGCCTCACGGATAGCCTGCTGCACCTCGCGCTCGGGCTTGGTAGTGTCATACAGGTTGCCTGCACGGTCGCCAACAATCTGCTTCTTGATGAGGCTTGTCATCTTCTTAGCGATTGCGTTAGCGTCTTCCTTGCTGGTAAGGCCAAACTCGTCCTCGCGATACTGGCCACCTGCTACAACGTCGCCTATCATCATCTTAGGATTGGCGGCAAAGTAGCCGTTCAAAGGAACGTCCATGTCCTTGTTGGTCGCTCTCATGGTGGCAGAACTATTGAACTGCTCCACGCGCTCCTTGTATGAAGGACGTGCGTTTGTCATTGCGCTGTCTTCCTCATTGCGGTACTTACGCATAAAGATAACATCGGTAACAACGGCTGTGCCTGCTCCCTTGAATACGTTATTTGGCAAACGGATAGCACCCAAGAACTCGCCATGTCGCAGGAGTTCCTTGCGAATAATGGCGTTGCCCTTGGTATCCATGATAGCGTTTGATGTCATAATGGTAACGAGGCCACCAACCTTTGCCATTTCCATCATCTTCACAGCGAAATAGTTGTGAATACGACCCATTGCGGCCTTGCGCACTGGGCTGCTATCACGTCGCCAGCCTGCATCATCTACGGAAATATCGCCAAATGGGATATTGCTTTCCACGATGTCGTATGCGCCTGCGGTGAGTTCTGCTTTCTCGAAGCCGTTGTTCTCCACATGTGCATCGGGATAGAGTTGCTTGGCCAGCTGTGCTGTCAGCCAGTCGAGTTCCACGCCGTAAATGTTTGTGCGCTGCTGTACGTCTTTGGGAAGCGTGCCCTCAAAGATACCTGTACCCATAGAGGGGTCTAACAGGTTGCCGCCACCCTTATAGCCAGCCTGCACGAGATAGTCGTTCATGGCACGCGCAATAGGCAGTGGGGTATAATAAGATGTCAGTGAAGCATGTCTGATGTCCTTGTAGATACCACGCTTTTCGTCGGGGTCAAGTTCATTCAGAACCTTACCCAAACGCTGGTAGTTATCTGCAACGGTCTCGTAGCGTCCTGTCTCGGGATTGTACTGGGAAGTATGTGCGTTGCTGCTCAACAACTGACGTTGAGAGTGGAAACGAGAGAGGTCAATACCGCCCCAACCTCTGAACTTACCCATTAAGGCACGCTCTTCGGCTGTTGCATCGCGCTTCTCACGAAGCACCTGTACGAGGGTTTCAAGAGCCTCCACGTTGGTCGCAAGTCTCTGCTTCTCGCTCATGTTGTCTATCTCTTCTGCATCTTTGCCGTAGAGATAGTTGCGAGTGTTCTTAGGGTTGTTGCGCTCGTTGGCGGTCTTCTTGCTGCCGTCGTCTATTCGTCGGTCGCTGTCTCGCTTTGTAGTCTTTCGGCTTCCTGTAGAAGTTTCTCCAGTGGAACGTCGTCCATCCTCAGCATCTCCAGTTGAAACGCTGCGTCCTCCGTCAGTGCCGTCGGACTGTTCTTCACCTGCCACGTTATTCCGCTCCGTGCTTCCTCCTCTGCTCCCATCGGTGGATAGTCCTTGCGGTTCTCCGTCAGCCAATCTCTCGTTTCCTGTTCCTGCTGCATCAGAGTTTCCTCTGTCAGTTGCTCCAGTGCTTTCGGGTTCCAGTACTCCGTTTCCGTCAGCAGGTACGTCGCCCACTGTCCGATTTGTGTTGCCCTCTGCTTCATCGCTTCGAGGCTCTGCTGTGTCATTTTCATTGTCGTTCTCATTTACGTCAGCACTTCCAAATAAATCGCCAAACAAATTTGTTTGGGCTTCTTGCCCCGAAGTTACTGCTTTTTTCTTTGACTTGGAAGTTTTTGCTTCATTCCCTTTCTTATTATCAGCGTTTTGCGCCTCTTTCTCTGACTTTTCGGGCACAACGAACTCGGGCATAGCATATTTAAGTGCTCGCCTTATCTCTTTCATCATGTCCTCAAACGTCGAATTTGTTGGCAGGAAGTTGTTGTCGCCACGGTCTCTTACGTTGGTGTCGCTGTTCTCTACACGGAACATGATACCTTTCAGTTTGAGATTGTCGTAGTTGTCCTCGTCTCTGTCAAGTTGGAAGTTGAAGTACAGGTTGTGAGTGTCGTCCAAAGGAAGAGAGAAGTGCACGTCGCCGCCAATAGGTGCGATGTTGCTGCGTACATCTTTCTTCTTAGGAGTTACCAAGCCAAGGTACTTTGCTATCTTCTTCGCCAGTTGGAGAGCGTCGTTCACGGCTTTCTTCTCTGCATTGCGCAGATAGCCGTAGGCTTCGTTAAAGTCCTTTGCCACTTCCTCGCCCTCATAGTAGCCAAGGAGTGCCAGTTGGCTCTCGACCTCTTCTAACTTGTCGTTGATAGCCTGCTCAGCTTCGTTTACTTCTTGCTCAGTTGTCGCTGTTTCTGCGATAGCTTCTGCTTCGCTTGCAGTAGTCTCTGCTTCGCTTGCAATAGCTTCTGTATTTGCTTCTGCTTGCTCTGCTGCTGTTCTGTTTGTTTCATTGTTATTGTTGTTATCAGTTACAGTTACTTCTTCCCAACGCTGGAGAGCGTCGGCCATTGCAGGGATAGATGTGTCGTATCTCTCCGTAGTTCCGTCAATGTCGGTAATCTCGTAGAATACTCGGCCATTGTCGATGCGGTCAACATACAGGATAAGGCCTCTTTTAGACTTGAATGTCTTGCCCTCTGCGGCTTTTACTTCCTGCTCATCACGTGAAGAACCTGTGTCGCTCATGAGAGAAGTGTTTGCGGCATGTTCCTGCTTAGGCTCACTTGCAGGCTGCTCGTCGCGCTTATCCTTTACTGGGGCGACTTCTCCACGGTCTAACATCTTTTGGAATGTAGGAACGTCGAAGCCCATGCCCATGTAAGTAGTAAGGTTGTCGAACTGGGCATAGTTATTGTCTGCGCTGGTACACTTCAATATCATGCCGTTGGTAAAGAACTTCCAGCCTACCCATGTCTTAGGGTCGCGAGCGTCCACAATAGGCTCGTTGGCCTGTTCGTTATGCTCTGCGGTCTTCTTGACATTCTTATACTCGGCAAAAGGTTTGGTCTTGCGCTTGCTGCTATTAACCCACTTCTTGAACTCTTCACGGCTTACCTCGGTAATAGGACCAATCTTCCAACCGTCCTCATACTGGCTTGCATAGGCTTCACGTGCAGCCTCCATGCTTGGGAAGCCATACATAACCTTGTGTTCGTCAAATGAGCCGTCGCTTTGGTTGATTTGGTCAACTACATACACGTTGCCACTTGCAGGATTGTCAGACAGGTACACGTCGATGTGGTCGCCGTCCACGCCCTCGGTGCGGCTAAGATAGCCGTAATCGTAGTTCATGGTGATACTCCATGCCTTGCCGTTAGCGTCCTTGCCACTGCGTGTAGAGCCTTTGGGGTTCTCCAGTACGATGTCATAGCCGTCCACCTTGATATGGCCTTTGGTGTAGTTACCTGCTTCTTTCTGTCCCTCGGTAGGGTTGGTGTTAGTAGCCTCACGTGCGGCCTGTACCTCATCAGCTGATGAGGTCGTGCCGATAGGATTACTGAACGTCTGCTCAGCAAACTGGCGTGCATCGTCCTCACTGCGAAGCATGAAGCCGCCAGCGTTCTTATCCCACCATCCTTTCATTTCGCGTGCACGTGCATTGGCCTCGCGCTGTTCAGATTTTCCCAATTCGTTGTTAGGCTTTACCAAGAACATGTCGAGCACCTTTCCACGCTTGGTTGTGTACTGGGCAGGAGCGATTGAATATGCGTCGTTAGTGGTGTTTTCCGTTTCGGAAACAACCACTTCCACCTCGTCGGCATTGCGCTGCACAGTCTGCTCGTTGCTTACCTGCTCGGCTGTCTCGATAACGGTAGGCTGGTTTTCCTCACCGTTCTCGCCAATGGTAGCCACGTTGAACTGGCGTACCTCATCATAAGGTGTCATTTCATCGGCAAACTGCTCGGCCTCGGGCATATCACGCACAGCATTATAGAACGATTTGAGGTAAGGACGTACCACGTCGCCTACATCTACAATCATTGCCTTGGCATAGTCAACGAACTTTCGTGCACCACCCTCAATATGATACACAGCCATTTCGCTACCAATAGCAATAATCTCGGGGTCTATACCCATGTTGAGTTGACCCAACTTAGCACGCAGACGCTTCTTCAATTCCTCGTATCGCTCGGTTGATACAAGTTTGTGATTATTCTCCGTTGGCTGCTTTTCATCGTGAGTTTCAGCACCTTTCTCGGCTTTTTCTTGTGGGGTTGCAGGTTTTTGCGTATCTTTGTCCTCAGAAGTCCTACTCAAATCCGAAATTGGCGTCGTGTTCTCACGATTAGCGTCGGTGAGAGTGGGGCTTTTTTGTTTCCACATAGTAACTGCGGCAAGTTCCTGTCGCTTATCTCTCTTTTCCTCAACGAATACGGTTGTACCATCTTCGTAAGTTTTTGAGTAGATAAGGTTCAGTGCGTCGCGTTTTCCTTTCTCAACCTTTACTTCATCGTAATCGTTAACCACTTCGGGAATACGCTCGAAGTCTGCTTCCGTTACTGGTATCTGCCCACGTTTCTCTTCATTCTTTCCACCATGCTGTTTCAGAGTATGGCGTATTGCACTGTTGTCAATGACGTGGTTGAACTCTCCATCGAGTGCCACACCTTGCGCTTCAAGGTCTTGTTTTAGGCGTGAAGATACTGGAGCAATGATTTTCTTTGCAAAGTCAGTGGCAGACTGCTTTGCTCTCGCTATCATTTCAGACAGCGAGCCAGTGAAATATTGGAATAAATTGTTGTTGCTGGGCTTTACTTCTTCTCCAGCATTGCTTTCAGTTCCTGCTCCAGCCTTGGCTGGTTCTTCAACAGGCGCATCTTGTTCTCCGCTTTGAGCATTTCCTTGCTCTCCTTGTCGCCCATCTGCGCCCTCCGTAGCGTTATCGTCCACGTTATCGCTTCGTTCTTGGTCATTGTTTTCTGAATTATTAGTTGTGAAATCTACGTTGAATACTCTCTTAATGGCTTCCACCATAGGCACGAACTCTCCTGCCTCGCCCTCGTTAAACAAGTCGCCAATGCTCTTGCCCTGTACGAGGTCGAAGAAATCATTGAAGTATTGCTGCAATGTCTTCATGTTGAGTACCTGCATACGGCACGCCAACTCAAAGGAGAATGGAGAATACACGTCGGTAGGCATATTGTCGTCGAGCAAATTAGTCTGACGCTTATAGCCCTCCATTAGTCCGCGTGCCTGCTCATAGGTCTTTGCTGCTGCAAAGTCGGTGAATGTGTGTGCAGCATGATACCACACCTCGATAGCCTGCTGTATCTCGCCCAGTATGCGGTTGTCCTCGGTGCTGTCGAAGTCGCGCATGAATGTGGTGAGGATTGCTTTCTGTGCCTTGGCTGGCATTGCATCGAACATCGCAGGCAGGTCGTTCACTCCACCTTGGAAGAGAGACTGCTTCAAGATATTGCGCAGGTCGGCCTTGGCTTCCTCTGTTACATTACCTTTCGTGTCGTATGCACTACCCACCTGTGTAGGAGTGATGAAGCCGTTGCTTGACAACCAAGAGATAGCCCTGCCACTATTGCTGGCAATAAGTTCGCTTAGGCTGGCTTCCTCGTCGGTGCTACCCAACAGAACGTTGGCATAGTTTGACATCTTGCTACCAAGAGTGCGTGCAGTGTTAATCGGGTCGATACGCTCAATACCGCCACTCTCATTGTTGGAAGACTTCAATTGCCCAAGTCGGATAGCCTCGTTGTCGTCCACGTTCACCTCATTAACCATTACAGGCTGCTGCATGGCGGCAATGGCCTGTGCGTCCAGTCCGAACTCGTCGGCATGGTCGATAAGGTACTGCTTGTATGCCTGCTGGCTCTGTTCGTTGGCTGCATCTGCCCACATTCTGCGAAGAGCGTCGCCACGGTTATTGCCTTGGATAACCTCGCCGCGAGTGTTGGTAGTAGGTGCACTAAACTGGTATGCACTGCCGTCGCCTGTAATCTCTTCGGGATTGATGTTGGCGGCAATCTCTCCAGCGCGAACGTCGCTCACTTGGTCGGTGCGGTTCTTTGGCTGTGCCTCGGGGATAAAATGCTGGGTATTGACTACGCCGTTCACGTGTGAGGGCTGCAACTGACTGGCCTCAATAACCTTAATGCGACCTTTCACTGTGTCCTTGTCACTGAACTTCACATTGCTTTCACGGCCAACAACGCCCTCGGTCTGCTGCTGACGCTCCACCACTTGGCCATTCACGTTGCGGAAACCACGTGAGCGTGCGTCGGCAGGCTTGTCGCTAACCATGTCGGGTACTCCGTTGGTGCGCTCTCTGTCGATACGAGCCTGTTCTGCGGCGGCTTCTGCTGCCTCACGTTCTGCCTGGGCTTTCTTGCGTGCTTCCTCGTCCAGTTTGTTAGCCTCGTTGATGCGGTCTTGTGGTACGCGCTGAACACTCTGCCAGTATCTCTTCTGTGCTTCGAGTGCCGCTTTCTGCTGGGCAAGTTGCTGATAGCCGTCCTCGTTGTTTATGTCAGCGTCGAAGTCGTCACTATCATCGAGTTTGTCTATCTGCTTCTGCACGGCCTTAATCTGTTTGTCCAGATTGTCGATGCGCTTGCCTATCTTCTTCTTGGTGCGTTGTTCGTCGCCGTAGGTCTCGTTGAGTGCGTCGAAAGTGTCGGCAGGTTCTGCCTGTTCCCATTGGCGCACGGTTTTGGTGTTACCCTTGCCGTCGGTCACTTGCTCACTGGGAATACGGTCAATGGCACGCTGTTGGGCTTCATCCACTGGCTCTGAAACTGGTACACTTTCGCCTGTTTCGTGTACACTTTCGCCTGTTTCGTGTACACTTTCGCCTGTTTCTTCAACAACAGGTTGCTCCACTTCCTCACCATTATGCTGCATGAGCATATCGTCGAGTTGGTCGCGAGTGAACATGTTTACTTTGTTGCCACCGATAGGGCTTTCAGTCCACACCTCAATCAGTCCGTCCTCATTCTCGGCTGCGGTGATACTGCCACGGACAGGAAGTCCGTTATCGTCTCGCAGTGTCACCTCGTCGTTGAGTTCATATACAGGACGTGTGGCCTCGTGCTCCTGCTCGGCAATAGCGGCTTCGGCTTCCACCTGTTGCTGCTCGTGCTCCTGCAAGCGTGCGAGGTTATACTGGTCTGCTCCCTGCTGGATAGCATCGGCAGGCATGATTGTAGGCTCTGCGCCGTCAATGCTTACGGCAACTTGTCCCTGCGGCAGTTCGATAGGCTGGCCGTTCTCGTCGGTAGCCTGCACAATAGTGACATTATGCTGCTGGCCGTCGTCGTCGAGAATGGTGTAGGTGTCGTTCTCACCAAACGCAAGAGTGCCGTCAATGTTATTGGCGGCTTCCTGTGCAACGCTCTCGCGGATTTCCTGCTTGGCTCGTTCCTTTTCCTCAACTGGGTCAACGGCCTGCTCCACATTGAAGATGTCGGCAGGGCTAACCATTTCGACCTTGCCAGTCTCAGCGTCACGAATGATAACACTTTCGTCGCTGTTGGCTACATCTACCATACTGCCGTCGTCCATCATGGCAACATTGCCACCCACGATGTAAACCTTTCGGTCTTGATATTTCATAGTGGCAGGCTGCACCATGCCAGTGGTCTTGTTTACACGTGCGTCAATCTCGGCGTTGGACTTGCTTTCCTTGTCGGCGATGTCGTCCTGTACGTGGGTAATCATGCCGTCCCATGTTGCTTTGGCGTTGAGATAGTCCGTTGCAGCCTTAATCTGCTCGGGGCTGTGGGTCTCACGCATAGCGTCAATGGCTGCAACAGGGTCGTCACCCAGTATGGTTGCGATGTCGCCCTCACTGATACCGAACTCTTCCTGCATCTTCTGCGAACGATAGTCCAGCATGTTCTTTGCGTCGTTCATCTCTTGCGCCGACGCGAGGCTGTAACCGTTATCAAAGGAAGTCTCCGCGTCGGTCTGCAAGGGATTACTATTCTCGTCGCTTCTACGCTTCTGTTCTGCCTGCTGCATGCCACGGTACTTCTCTACCTCTTTAGCATACTGCATGGCTGCTTGCTTCTGCGCAGGCGTATAGTCGTCAGAGGTCAGCACCTCAACCAACTTGTCGTGTCGCTCTTGGTCATTACCAAAAGCCACGGTGTTGCGTATGCTTCCCCATGTATCTTGATTTCCAAATGTTGTGCTTGCTGCATCATCTGCGGCGGTCATAGCCTGTCTCTGACGATACTTTGGCGTGCGGTAGCCTGTGGCCTTAACGGTGCTCATGAAGCCGCCCATAAGGCTAACGCCAAGGAACGTGTCAATGTTTTGGTCGAGGTTGAACACGCCAGTGCCCTCGGCATTGTCCATTGTCATGTCGCCCACAATGGTAGCGTTCATGATGTTACCTGCAACTTCCTCGGCATACTCACCAAACACGCCGTTCCACTTGGAATGCTTCTCGAAGTCGGTAACAATCTTAGCCACGTCTGATGCACCCACGTGTGAAATGAAGTCGTTTACCTTGCTAAGTCCTACTTTCTCCATGCCACGGCTCACCATGCCGCCTGCCTTGCTTGTGATAGGTTTCAAGACAGGAGCGAAGTATTCACCGAACATTTCGGAATAGTTCTCAATAGTAGTGTTGGCAAAGGCCTTTGCAAACGCTTTGCCAGCGTCGTCGCCCTCAGTATGGCCGCTAAACACGCTGTTGCCCTGCTCGTCGATGTCGAATTGCACATCACCTGCCATGCGTTGCTGTGCGTCGGCAAGAGTGTGAATTGAGCCAGTGGTTGCCGCCATAGCGGCTGAACCTGCAATATCTCCAGCTACACGAGTGGTAACCTTGCCTGCAAGATACTTCTTGGCGTTCTTCTTTATTGCCTCCTTGCCAAAGCGTTTGAGGGCATAGCGAGTAAGCATACTCTGTGCGCCATTACCTGCACCACTGGCAGGGTTGATGCACATTTCAATCATGAACGGAATACTCTCGGCAGTCACGCCACCAGCCTTATAGCCACGGCCAATATATGAACCAAAGTAAGCATTTGTAGCCAGTTCCACGGCCTTTGCATCGAGGAGCGTCTGCTGGGCAGGTGTCAGTTTCTTGCCAGCGTCGAAGTCGCCAAGGGCAGAGAGTATCGCGCCAGCGTCCTGTGAGTCGGCCAATCCCATGTCCCACGTGCGTGCATCGAATAGTTTGTTGCCGAACCCACGACCTGCACCACTGAAGAAGCCGTCGAAGTTACCCTCCTTAACGCTCTTGTCGGCCTCGGCAATGAGTGCCTTTGCATCTTTGAGGCTGTTCTTGGCTGCATGAAGTGCACGCACATCAGTATCATTCTTGACAAGTGTCTCATAAGCATTGTCAGTCTGAATTGGGCCTGCGCCATGAGAAGCGTCCGCCAAGTCGTGCAGCATTTCCATCCAAAAACTGGGCTTTGCATCAGCGTGCTTCTTCTGTGCTACCTTGTATGCGTCCTGCAACTGCGCGTCGATATTCTGCATGAGGCCGTCCACCTGCAAGCGGTTCTGCTGTTGTGGGTCGATAGTTTCAACATTGTCATAGGCCATCTTGCGGTTAGCCGCTTTCATGCCACGTTCAAAGTCCTTAGCGTCCTGCTCGGGCACTGCACCTTCCTCATACTCCTTACCAGTGAGCATGTCCTTATAAACGTTCACCACCTTGCCATTTTTGAATACTGGCATAGGTCTCGCTGTGCTCACGCGGTTGCCGTCCTTGTCGATAGACGTTTCCGTCTCGAATATTGGAGTAGGTTTCCATGCGCTTTGCTCGGCTATGTCCTTAAATGAGGGTAGCTTGATTGTTGATTGTGGCGCACTCTGCTGCTGTGCCTTGGGTTGCTGTTGGCTCTTATGCTGTTGTTGTGCAGCTACTTCGGTCTTAACGGTTGCGTCCACATGGAAAGGGTCGGCCTTAGCTGGTGCCTGTTGTTGGGCAGGCTGCTGCACTGGCTTCGGTGCTTCGTATATCATACCGCTAAAGGCATTAAAGTCCTTGCCGATGTCCGTGTAACCACTACTATGCAGGGCGTTGAAAACCTTTTTTCGGTTTCCCTCGTCCTGCATACTCTTAGTAAAATCATCTACACTGCCGATGTCGGTGTAGCCCTCACGGCGAAGAGCGTTGTAGATGAGTTGAATATTTTGCTTGAAATCACCCATGATGATATGATGTTACTTTAATCCGATTTTCTTTCCTCTACCTCCGTTGAGGCCTAACTTCTTTCCTTTGCCTGCAATCTCTTGGAGTGCCGCAGACACATTCGGGTCACTGGCATTCATACCGATTGCGACAAGCATTGCCTCGGTTGATGGTGGTTCGTAACGTCCTGTGCCTACCTTTTGGCCGTACCGCATCGTCATAATCTCTTGACCATGCACATCTTTCTTAACGCTGGCAGGCAGTTGATTGAATACGTAAGAGACGGTTTGGGAGTTGAGGCGGTCTTTACTGATGTGCACGTCGCCCTGTCCCTTACCAAGCGTGAATGTTACGCCGCCATTCTGTTTGAGTTCGTGTGCGAGACGCTGTCCTTCCATTTTGAGACGCTGGGCGTTCTGCGCGGAAGTGACGTTGAACTGGCGTACACTCTCCTTAAACTGCTTCTCCCAATGTTCATCCTCTTTTGCGGCACGCTCTTTCTTGAAGTTGAAGTCCTTATCCCAATGTTCATTGTTCTTGTCGAACGTCTGCTTCCATTGGTCGTCGGCAACCTTATCGCGACCTTTCCTGTAATCGAACTGGTCTTGCCACTGCTTATCGGCTACTCCCTCACGCTCTAACTGGTGTTCCCAGTTGCGTGCGTCCTTGGCATTGTCGTCGTCCATCTTCTGTGCGTTCATGTAGCCTGCAAGATACTTCTCGGTCTTGTCTTGACGCTCCTTGTCCTCCTTATCCCATTGGGCTTTCAGTTTGCCGCTCATGGTGTTCTTTGGGTCAAAGGCGTTCAGTGCACCGTGCTGGCCGACGAAGTAGAGGTTAGCAAGAGCACTCACGCCGTCGCCAATGGCCGCGAAGATAGCCTTACGGCGTTGTTTCTTCTTCTCTGCGGCTATCTCCTCCTCGGTTGGCGGCTTATATCCGCTCAGTTTTTGGAACATCTCCACATAGGATAGTTTAGGTGTGGTCGCTTGTGTCGCTGGTTGCTCGGCTTTTGCAGCATCGCCCTGCACCGATGTCGTCTGAGTGGCAGGTGTGTTGGCTGGCTGAGAGGGTGGTACAACCACGTTTGAGCCATCTTGTACAGGCTTCTCACCTCCCGACTGGTTGGCAAGTGTCGGTGTATCCGACGATGGAGGCTTCACACCTCCATTGTCGTGTTGTTCGTCCATGCGCCGCTCCGTCTCTTGATGAGTGTTTGGCACACATTGCAGCGAACTATCAATGGGAGGATTACCCAATATCTGTTCTTTCGTTGTCATGCGTGATTGGGATTGATGGGTTATTTATCTAAGATACCAGCAATGTCATTTCCGACACTCGCCACACCATTAACGGCCTGTGCAGTATTCTGTGCGCCCTGCATAGTGAGGTTGTTCAGTTTGTCCTGCAACTCGCCTTTTTTGTTCATGTACTGCTGCTCGATTTGGTCTTTACGCGCGTCAGCGTTCACGGCAATGTTGGTCACAGCGTCAGAAAGAGCCTTATTGTTGGCTTCCTTGGCTGCGGCAACACTCTCTTCTGTGCCACCCATTACAGCCTGTGCACCTGCTGCGGCTGCATTGCGGTTTCGGATACTCTCTTCGGTACGAATGAGAAGTGCCTGCGCATCGGCCCTCTGTGTCGCGTCCTCGTTATAACGGCGGTCGTACCAGTTCTGATTGTCTTTTAGTTGGTTGTTGATTTGGGCTTTCATCTTCTTAATCGCTTTCGACATCTTAATGCCGCCAAAGATTGAGCCACCAATCTTCAAACCTGCGCCTATTGCTGCTCCTATCATAGCTATATAAAGTAAACAGTTAAAATTCTGCGCCAAAGATAATAATGTATCTTTGCGCCGACATTTTATGTTTTTACTTATCACTTATCAACTTATGTATGGCAAAAGGGAAAAAGACAGGAGGCAGACAGGTAGGTTCTAAGAATAAGGTGCCTCACGTGAAGAAAGAATACATCGCTGGCCTACTTGGCGAGTATTTCGATAGCGACTTAATGCACAAGGACTTCCTATCCCTCGACCCAAAGGATAGGTTAGCCACAGCAGAGAAGTTAATGAAGTTCGTATTGCCTACGATGCAGAGCACCGCCGTTGACATGAACATCGAGGGAGGAGGGCAGTCACTGGAAGAGCGACTGAACGCTCTATCTTCCGATGAAGAAGAGGCCGACGGCAACATCTAAATGTTGTCTATTTTAGATACGCTCACCAACAAACGAACTAACAGACAACCAACAAACAAATAGCACACGCAAAGTTATTGTGTATCAACAACTTGCGTGTGCTTTATTATATCCACCTAACAAACGACTAACAAACGATTAACAAGCAAACTAACAAACGGACTAACAAACGATTTATACCGCCTACGTCACTGACATTTAGCGAGTTATAGCGTGCTGTGATACGCTCACCAACAAACGAACTAACAAGCAACTAACGCCGAAACTAACAACTAATAAGAATATATAATATAAGATTTATCAACTACAACGCGCGTGCGTACGCGAGAGATTAAAAAGATTTTCCTTTCATTCGTGGGTACACCTGCGACTGACCTTTGTCCAAATTGTCCACCTTGAAAAGCACCATACTGCGGTCGGGCACGCTGTCGGGTACGAATGGCACAAGTGCCTGTATCACCTCATCAACGTTGTTGTAGCCAATATCCGTAAACTCGCCCAGCAATTTACCACGAAAGAACACGCTGCCGCGTATCTGCTGTTTGGAAGAGAAGCGTTCAAATACGTCTGTCGCCTCGTTCCTTTCAATCTCACGGCTTGATATTTTTTCAGTGAAGAAGATTAAGTCCACAACTTTTTCGTTTAGAAGCCACGCTCTCTTAAAGTCCACCTTAACGTAGCCGCGTGTAACGGTGTGCCCACTGCTATGGTTCATACCGAAAGCCACGTCGTCCATGCTGGCGTTGCAGTCATTCTGCGCCACAGTTCCCCATGTGTGGCGAAAGGTATAGACACAATACCAGTCCTTCTTTTCCATGCCCATACTTGCACAGATACGCTTGATACCTATATTCACGTTGGCATTGAAACTATCGGAATTGCTGTGCCGTTGATGGAACGTGAAGAGCCACGGTTCGCCTGCGTCATGGCTTAGATACTTCTCGACGATGGGCACGAGGATAGGCGGCACACGCATTTCCATATACGCGCCGTCGGCACGGAACTTCTTAGTCTTGGCACGCTGGTAACTGATAATGCCATTGTCGTAGTCCTGTTTCCGAAGATTGAAGATGTCCACGGTGTTCATGCCTCCTAAGCATAACACCAGCATTGCCACGTCGTGCCCCAGTTCTGCCAGTGGCGACTTCAATTTGCTTTCGGGTATCGGTGCGGCAAAGAACTCACGGCAGGCCTCGGGAGTTATTGCCAGTTGCTCGGCCTTGTCAGCCTTTGGTATCTTCACCTTAACCCAAGGGTTCGTCTTGATGCGGATAACGCCAGTGTCGTAGTCGTTGTATTCCTTGACGGCCTCCTTGAATATCTGCCGTATGCATACAGGGTACATTTCTTTTGCTCTATGCGTTTGCTCCAGTGTCCTCAACCAGCCATTAACAAACGTCGATGTGAGATGCGAGAACATTATCCTATTCGTGCCTGCATACCTCTCCATGTGCTGATAGGCCAATTCATAGTTCCGTGCGTTACGTCGTTCCCCACGGTCAAACATGCGGTCGTGGTACGTGCGTGCATAGTCGGAGAAGCACACCTCTTCATCGCCATGCTTCAAGTAGTCCACTATGTCGCTGGCTTTCCAGTCGGAAGTGTTCGCCACTCTGTTCATACGCTCCATGTACTCCACCAGTCGGGCACTGAGGAAGCGTATCACGTATGGGTCGGTAACCTCTGACTTCTTTACATACTTGGCCGTTACGGCCTTGTCGGTCTTGATGTAGGCAATCGTGTTGCCTTGGCTCACTCTGATATACACAGGGTAGAAGCCGTCGTTGCGCTGCTTGCGCACACAAATCTTGAATGTTGCCATGTGCTTGGTGTAAAGTCGGTGTAAAGTGATACTCTAAAAAGTGTAAGGCAAGTGTAAAACAAACCGCCTCATTCTGCTCATTATATGCGCATTATGCACAAAATTGCCACAAAAAGAAACGAGGGTAAAGCCTTGATTATTAGGCTTTGCCCTCGTAACTTGTTTATTTTCAGTTTTTATCATTTATTCTTCTACTGCTGCCTG
>ENA-ORNT01000126-ORNT01000126.1-human-gut-metagenome-genome-assembly--contig:-NODE-126-length-55214-cov-4.182128_pt1 | contig 55214 bp, 63 predicted proteins | sample MGYA00242120_ERZ509032 | MGnify/ENA primary metagenome ERZ509032 (study PRJEB26280, sample SAMEA2338729) | human gut metagenome | biome: human gut; feature: human-associated habitat; material: faeces...
AAATAGCTCTTAAATCGAATATTTTGTATAATTGCATGAGTACAATTAAGTGCAATTTAATTTCATTATCAATAAGAAAAGGCTCAAGAGGCAGGGTAAAACCTGTTTCTTGAGCCTTTTTTTTATAAGTACTTATAACACATTAATCATTTAATGCTTCACCAAGTTTTCTACCAATATTAATTCCAATTTGGCTTTCACCAATCTTATAATATTGATTATTACGAGTAATAAGTTGTATTCTATCATAAGGACGAAGTCCAGGAATGTTACGTCTAAGAAGTACTTCAAATTTATTTTTATGAGCATATAGACCTGTTTGATATTCAGGATTAAAGTCAGGGTCAAACAAAGCACTTGTTATCAGATTACATGCAGTAATAAAATCACTTGGACCTGTAGCAGAAGCAACAGGAGAACTCCAAGTAGTTTTAATTTCACTTGTTATTCCCATAGGATTATACATTGTACTATCACTATATAATCTATCAGAAATATATAATAAAGAAGCAACAAATCCATTATTTCTAATATCGTCATCATCCCACGCAGCATATATAGCCATTACAAATAATACAGCTGAAAGAACAGCAGCATTTTCTGCAAAAGTTCTTCTAATATTTGCTCTTTCATCTTCAGAAAGATTATCCCAATTAAACATCATATTTTGAATAGAATCTATACCAGCAAGCATTGCAGTTTGAATAGAAGCTAATACTATATTAGTATTATTATTTTTAGCTTTTTCTTTAGAAATACTATTCAAATCTACAAATTCAGTACAAAGGAAATCAATAAGGTCTTGATTAGCACCTCTTTCATTACTTCCTCTTGTTTCAGAATAATATCCTTTTCTACGCCAACGTTTCATAATACCATGATAAAGATGTTTATGATATTGCATAACAAGACTACCCCACCATTCTTTTTCAATTTTAGCAGCATAACAACTCAAAGCGTCATCCTGCGGCTGTGGAATTATATCATTCCATTGACGCAAAGTCTGCAACACTAATTGCCCGCCTAAAACCGCAAGCTTATCATGCAAAATTTCTCCCGTAGTATCCGGAGTAATGGCAACTTCACCTTTTAACAGCATATCTCCTGTGTCCAATCCGGCAGCCACTTTCATAATCGTGACACCGCTGACTTTATCGCCAGCTTCTATACTGCGCTGAATCGGGGCTGCTCCTCTCCATCTTGGCAATAGTGAAGCATGAATATTGATACAGCCCATAGGATAAGCATCTAACACGGGTTGCGGTAAAATTAAGCCATAAGCGGCAACAACAGCCACATCTGCTTTTAATTCGGCAAATTTTCTTTGCTCAGTTTCATTACGCAAAGTTTTAGGAGTCCGCACTTCTATACCACGTTCTTCCGCCCAAAGATGAACCGGAGTTTTAACCAATTTATTACCCCGTCCCGAAATCTTTGGTTCTTTTGTATAAACAGCAATAATTTCATGTTCGTCTGCCAGGGCTTTCAACGCTTCCAAAGCAAATTCGGGAGTGCCCATAAATACGATTTTCACGCTTCTTCCTCCTGTTCCTGACGCATTTTTTGCAATTTTTTCAAAAGCATCTGGCGTTTCAAACGACTGATATGGTCAATATATAAAATTCCGTCCAGATGATCAATTTCATGCTGCAGAGCAACTGCCAGCAATCCATCTGCTGATATTTCTTTTTCTTTACCGTCATAGTCTTGATAATGGACGCGCACTTGTTTAAAACGATTGACTTCAGCACTTTGATCTGGAAGCGAAAGGCAGCCTTCAAATTGACAACTTTCTTCTTCCGAATGCCAAATAATTTCAGGATTTACCAAATACAAAGGCGAACGCTTTTCACCTTCATCTTCGTGGCTTATATCAATAACAACTACTCTTTTCAAAACCCCGACCTGCGGAGCGGCCAATCCTACGCCTGCCGCCGCATACATTGTTTCCAACATATCATCTAACAAACGGTGCAGTTCAGCGTCTATTTTAGAAACTTTTTCCGATTTCTGTTTAAGAACGGGATGAGGATATTCAAAAATTTTCAGCTTTGCCATTTCTGCCTTTTACCTTTATTGTCTTAATTGTTTTGCAATTTGATCCAATAATGCATTCACCATTTTAGGTTCGTTTTTGCTAAAAAACGCATAAGCCATATCAACATATTCTTGAATGACCACTTTGCTGTCAAGATCCAAAGTATGCACAATTTCATACATTGCACAAAGCAAAAGCGCCTGCAAAGTTCCGTCGCAGCGTTCAAGACTGTGTCCGGCTGTCAAAAACATATTAAGAGATTTTTCCAAATCTTCCTTATCCGCATGCACTCCTCTGACCAAACGTTCAAAATAGGCTTTATCCATAGGCTCCACAGGCACATTTTCTTCTCCGCCCTGAGGATTATCTTCTATAACAAAACGTCCGACTTCGCCATTAACAAAATCTTTTATAACTTCATCAACGGGCAACTGGCTGTAAGCAATCATATATGTTGCTTGAACTGCTGCCAAACGGGCAACACTTTTCATTCTTATTTTTTCGGACACAAACTTTGCCATTTTTACTCCCCTTTTTTTTCAACTTTATTTTGTTTTGCCAATTCATCAATTTTATTTACAAATTCTTCAAAATCGCTTGCCTCGCAAAAATCCTTATACACCGACGCAAAACGAATATAAGCAACATTATCAAGGTTTGCCAGAGCGTCCATGGCATATTCGCCGATAACCGTTGAAGATATTTCCGCTTCTCCAGAACTTTCCAAACGACGCTGTATCGAATTGACAATTTTATCAACCCGTTCCTGAGTAATCGGCCGTTTGCGGACAGCCAACTGTATTGAACGGGCTAATTTATCACGGTCAAAGCGCATTTTTTCACCGTTTTTTTTCACAACGACCAACTCGCGCAACATCACTCTTTCAAAAGTTGTAAAGCGCGATCCGCATTCCGGACACTCGCGGCGGCGGCGGATACACGTATTATCCTCGCTCAAACGAGAGTCTTTCACCTGGCTGTCAAGGCAGCCGCAAAACGGACATTTCATTAATATTTTATCCCTTAAGCAGTGTGTCTGTCACTTTATAGAGTTCCGAAGAATATCTAGCTCCTTTTATAAGTAGAATATCATTATTTTGCAATAGTTTATTTTTCAAAAACTCGGCTATTCCCTCCTTATTTTCAAAATAATATTGCTCTATTTTGTCTGGAAGCTGAGCCAACATATCTTTCATTTCGGGACAAACGCCTACAACAATGTCTATTCCGGTTTCAGCCAAAAGTTTTCCTATTGCAATATGTTGGGCTTTAGAGGTGTTTCCTAATTCTGCCATTTTCCCCAAAACCGCAATTTTTCGTCCTTTGCATGGCATTTCATCTAAAGATTTAATAGCTATTTTCATAGCTTCAGGCTGTCCGGAATAGCTATCGTCAATTAAAGTATAAGTCCCTGATGCAGGCAAATTTAATATATGTTTTTTTCCTCTTCCGTCCAGCGCGCCAAAATCTTTTAAAGCTGCCGCCGCTTTATTTAAATCAAGCTTCAAAGCTTGTGCAACAGACAACGCCGCCCATGCATTATAACGCTGTATTTCTCCGTCCTGTTCCAAATTCAACTCACCTTCATAGTGGTTGTTTTTACCAAATAAAATAATTTTGGCATTATGTTCTTTGGCTCTGAGTTTCAGAATATCGGCAAAATTAGTATCCTCATTAATAATTGCTGTGCCGCCTTGTTTCAATCCTTCGAAAATCTCTGCCTTAGCTTCGGCGATTTCCTCAAAATTATCAAAAAATTCAATATGCATCGGATAAACATTTGTAATCAATGCAATATCGGGAGTAACATAAGATACCAATTTTGAAATTTCGCCTTTGGAACTCATTCCCATTTCAATCACGGCATATTCAGCATCCATATCCATTTCAAGCAAGCTCTGCGGAACGCCTATATGATTATTATGGTTTCCGCCGGTTGCATAAGTTTTGCCAAAAGCAGACAGCATATGTTTAATTTCTTCTTTGGTGGTGGTTTTACCGGCGCTGCCTGTCAAACCGATAACCGTACCTTTGAACCGCGAACGATTATAAGCTCCTAAGAGGCCATAAGCCTCAACGGTATCTTTTACGACAATTTGTCTGCACTCGTCAACGTCAGACACCAAATGGCTGACTATCACAAGTTCACAGCCGTTTTCAACAGCCGTTTTAACAAAATTATGCCCATCAAAATTTTCACCCTTTATAGCAACGAACAAAGAACCTTTTGCCGCCTTTCGACTATCGGTTGTCATGTTTGTTATTTCTGTATGAACAATTTTAGAAGTTGAAAACGTAACTCGAACTATATCTTCTGAACTGATTTTTTCCATTGTTTTTTCCTAGTTAAAATTATTCATTTATATATATTTCCGAAAGGTGAAAATTTTATTTAAAATACTTTGAACATTTTTTTGCATATAGTAAAAAATTATATTTTTCTAAATTAGTTTTTTGTCGATTTCACTTGACAAATTAACACAAAAACTATCTTATAAGCGCAGATATAGTTAGCTTGACTATGTTTAACAATAATAACTAAAGAACTTTTAAAAGGACATAAAACTATGAAAAAAGCTGTATTACTCGCTGGAGTTGCTTGCTTGTTCGCCGGCGCTGCTAACGCCGAAATCAAACCTTATATCGGTTTGGATGGTAACTATTCTACTCTCGATTGGGCTTATGACATTGAAGATTCCGTTGAAGATGATTATCAGTCAGTTTCTTTCGTTGCCGGTAGCAAAATCGTTCGCAACTTTGGTTTAGAAGCTTTCTATCAGCTTTCTAACGGTGAAAAAAACCGTGATGCCGTTTCTGGTACAAACCACAGCCGTTTTACTGCTTACGGCTTTGACGCTCTTGGTTATTTGCCATTGGGCTGCGAAGGCAAAGTTGAATTGATTGCCGGTGCCGGTCTTGGTGAATATACTTTCAAAGTAAGAAATATTGGTGAAAATGCTGAAGGCACAATGAAAGATCACTCTACAGGTTATCGTTTGAACGCAGGTGCTCAGTACAACATCGATGAAAACTGGTCTGTTCGCGGTATGTACCACCATGTATATACTCAAAAATCTTATGTTGATGCTATTGACGAATTTTCTTTGGGTATCAGATACAACTTCTAATCTTTGGATAAAAGTTGAACAGAAAACCGCGGTTTTTCCGCGGTTTTTTTTATTACACTCCTTACAGAAAAAACAAGTTTACCAGGGATTGAATACCAAAACGCAATTAAACACAATCCTTCCCCAACGAGCGTGGTCAAACCATAAGTTTTGCAGCTGATTATCCCCTAGTTTATGTGTAAAATATCTGTATTTCTTTTGCATATATAATAAGTAATACGTAAGAAGAATTTGCATTTTTCATTTAAATAAAAAACATCACAACAAAAAAGAGAGCTGCGAAACAACTCTCTTTTTTTATTTCAACTATGTTTGAAAAAATTATTCTTCTGAAAAGTTATACAATTCCTCAACGGAAACTTTCTTTTCATTAACTGTAACTTTGCCCAAAACATGGTCGATTAATTTTTCTTCCATAATAGGAGCTTTCAAAGCTTCAACAGCTTGAGCGTTTTTCAGATAATAGTCAAACACAACTTTTTCCTGCCCCGGATATTTTTTAGCCTCATTCATAATAGCGGCATTGATATCATCGGGAGTAATTTTAATTTTTGCTTCTTCGCCGGCTTCAGACAACAACAAGCCCAATTTTACGCGGCGGGTAGCAATTTTCTTGTATTCTTCCATCAAATCTTTTTCAGGAGTGTTCTTTTCGTGTTCATCAAGCTGATTCAGCTTTTTAGCATGCTGATATTGTTCTTCAATACCTTTAAACTCAGCTTCAACCAAACCGGCAGGAACATCAAAGCTGTATGCCGCGTCAAGTTTATCAAGCAATTGACGTTTTAATTTCAATTTAGAAGCATTTTCATAATCGCCGGCAATTCTCTTTTTGATATTTTCTTTTAATGAAGCCAAATCTTTTTCACCGACAGATTTTGCAAATTCATCATTGATTTCAATTGTTTTAGGCTGACGGATAGCTTTAACTTCAACAGCAAAAACAGCGTCTTTGCCAGCCAAATTTTTAGCATGATAATTTTCAGGAAATTTAACTTTAACGTCAATTTTATCACCGGCTTTAACACCCATCAATTGATCTTCGAAGCCGGGGATAAAGGTATTTGAACCCAATTCCAAAGGATAGCCGTTTCCTTTTCCTCCCGGAAATTCTTCGCCATCGACAGAGCCTACAAAATCAATAACAACGCTATCGCCTTTTTGAGCACTGTATGCAGCATCTTCAACTTTAACAGTTTCGCGGCGAGAATGAACAATATAGTCCAAAGCTTTGCTAACTTCGGCTTCAGGAACATCAGCCGTCATTTTTTCAACTGTAATTTTAGAAAAATCACCCAATTTAATTTCAGGCATTAATTCGGCATCAATTTCAAATTCAATGTCTTTACCGTCTTCAAATTTGCTGATTTTAACATTCGGCTGCATAGCCAAACGCAAACTGTTCTCTTTAATAACATTGTTGGCAGCTTCGCTGACAACTTCATCAAGAGCCTCGCCCAAAACAGAGGAGCGATACTTTTGTTTCAACATTTCTTTAGGAGCTTTTCCGGGTCTAAAACCTGGAATTTTAGTAGTTTTGGCAATTTGATCAAGTTTAGATTCGACTTTGGCTTCAAATTCATCAGCCGCAACTGTAACGGCATATTTTTTCTGCAAGCCTTCTGATTTTAGTTCTTTAACTTTCATTTGTAATTTCTCTTTCATGTTGAAACATAACCGATATGGTGCGGGCGAAGGGACTTGAACCCCCATGACTTGCGCCATCAGATCCTAAGTCTGACGTGTCTACCAATTTCACCACGCCCGCGCAAATACTTAACGAATACTAGCTAAAAAATTTCAGAAATCAAGCCAAAAAATCAAAAAAGTGGATTAAAACCCACGCTTTAGCCTTGCAATATAGACTTAAATATGTTTTTATCCGCCTAGAAGTAATAAATCAATAATATCAGGTAAAAATGACAAATAAAATAAATCCACGCAAAACTTTTGCAATCATTTCACACCCAGATGCCGGTAAGACCACTTTAACCGAAAAATTGCTGTTGTTTGCCGGCGCCATTCAACAAGCCGGTGCGGTTAAAGCCCGCGGAGAAAACCGCCACGCCCGTTCCGACTGGATGAAAGTTGAACAGGAACGTGGAATTTCTGTTGCCTCATCCGTTATGAACTTTGATTATAAAGATATAACTTTTAATCTTTTAGACACCCCTGGGCACGAAGATTTTTCTGAAGACACTTATCGTGTTTTGACTGCCGTTGACTCTGCCGTTATGGTTATCGATTCGGCAAAAGGTATTGAAACTCAAACAAAAAAATTATTTGAAGTCTGCCGGTTGCGCAATGTGCCTATTATTACTTTCATCAATAAACTTGACCGCGAAGGCCTTGATCCTTTTGAATTATTGGACGATATTGAAAAAACTCTCGCCCTTGATGTAACTCCTGCAAGCTGGCCAATCGGTATGGGCAAAGATTTTCGCGGATGTTATGATTTAATCAACGATCAATTGATTTTGATGAACAAAACCGGTGACAAATCTCAAATCAATGCCACCATCGAAACCTGCCGCGGATTAGATGATGAAAAACTGGATCGATTGCTGCCGGCTTATGCTGTCGAAAAACTGCGTGAAGATGTTGAAATGGTACGCGAACTGTGTCCGGCTTTTGATAAACAAGCCTATTTGGATGGAGCGATGACTCCTGTATTTTTTGGTTCCGCCATTAATAACTTCGGCGTTAAGGAAGTGCTTGAAGGTTTGCATGAACTCGCTCCGCAGCCGCTTCCCCGCCCTGCTGTTGAAAGAAGCGTTAAGCCTGAAGAAGGAAAAGTCAGCGGCTTTGTTTTCAAAATTCAAGCCAACATGGATCCCAAACACCGCGACCGAATTGCTTTTATGAGAATTTGTTCCGGACATTTCAAAAGAGGAATGACGCTTTATCAATCTCGAGACGGCAAACCGATAAAAGTTGCCACTCCTGTAATGTTTTTGGCTCAGGAACGTGAACTGGCCGAAGATGCTTTTCCGGGAGATATTATCGGTATTCCCAACCACGGACAGTTGCGAATAGGCGATAGCTTAACCGAAGGAGAAAAACTGCACTTCACAGGCATTCCGAGTTTTGCGCCCGAACTGCTGAAATCAGTCCGCGCACTCGACCCGCTGAAATCAAAACATTTGGGTGACGCTTTGAAACAAATTGCAGAAGAAGGCGGGGCAAGCGTTTTCAAGCCGCTTATCGGCGCGGAATGGATTGTCGGCGTAGTTGGTGTATTGCAATTTGAAGTAATGGCAGATCGTATTAAAAATGAGTTTGGCTTGCCGGTTATGTTTGAACCGACACAATACTACACCGCCCGTTGGGTTTCTTGCGAAGATAAAAACATCTGGAAAAAATTTTTCGATACCAATCAAATGAATTTGGCTGTTGACAACAATGGACAAGATGTTTTTCTGGCCAGAAACGCATGGCATCTAAATAAGATAAAAGAAGATTTTCCACAGTTAATTTTAAGCAAAACGCGCGAACAAACATTCTGATAATATTGAATTAAAAGGAGCAACATAAAATTTGCTCCTTTTAACTTATCAGGAGTTCCAAGGCCGATAGCCGATACTCTGCCGAATTGTTGTTATTTTGTTTTTTATCACCACCGCACCAATATCTTGCTCAAAATTAATTTCAGGAAGCGGCAGCGGATTTAATTTTTCATCTTTCGGCGCATTTGTTGAAGCATATTTTGCAAGCCAATTTTGTTTCATCCAACTATTTCCATCTGAAAACGTCTGCAATTTTCCATACGAATTTTTTATTGCCAGCGTTTCACCATTGTCTGCGACAATCAAATTTGGAATTTTTACCGTAAGCAAACTAAAACTTCCTATAAAAATAAAAATCCATCCTAAATGACGCCATTTCATTTGCCACAAACAGAGCCATAAACCGCCAAACAATATCAACAGTAATCCCCACATTGGGAAAGAATAAATTTCAACTGCAGCGGAAGGCAATGAAGATACCCATGCCGTTAAAGCATTAACCCAACCAATTCCAAGTCCTGAAATTTTAAATGCCAAACCGGATAACCCTAAAGGAAGCGTCAACAAAGCTAGCAAAACAGCTGGCATTATAATAATCCCGATAATCGGTCCGGCAATTAAATTAGTTATGCTGGTATAAAGAGCTATGCGGTTAAAATGATAAATGGCAAACGGAAGTGTTGCCAGACTTGCAACCAAATCAGCTATGATTATTCCAACCAAATAAGCAAATATTCCGCGACAAAGTTTCAAAGCAAAAGAACTGTTGTTGCCTGCCAAAAATCTTTCAACTTTTTTACCGCATTTCTCATAAAAAGCCACCAAGGCCGTAACTGCCGCAAATGAAAGCTGAAAACTTATACTAACTAAAACCTGCGGCGAAATAACCAAAATTATCCACGCAGATAAAGCCAGCACTCGCATTGAAATTGCCTGACGTTCAAACAAAACTGCCAGCAATACTATAAAAGTCATAACAAATGCACGTTGCGTTGGAACAGCAGCACCAGAAACAACCAAATAAACAAAACTGATAAACATAGCTAAAACAGCTGCCGCTTTTTTAGAATTATAGCGCAAAGCCAAAGCTGGAATAAATGCCATAAACAAACGCACAAAAAAGAACATCAAACCGGCAATCATAGTCATATGCAATCCTGAAATGGAAAGAAAATGCGCCAATCCTGAATCTCGATAATTTTCTATTTGTTCCGTTGTCATAAAATTTCGATCACCGGTAACTATTGCCGCTGCAATTGCAGCTTGATCTGCCGGTAATTGTTTGAAAATCAAAGATACTGTTTTGCGCCGCCATGAATTAATTTTTCTTTTCCAAAAGCCTAGCTGATTTTGACATTCTATTTCAAACACCCCGCTTAACGTATAGCCACTGCCGTTAATTCCGTCAAAAAACAACTTTCTGTCAGGTTGATATCCGTTAGGCAAATTTGCCGTCATCGGTTTTGATATTTCGGCAACCAATTCTACACATTGTCCTTCTTCAATAATTTGATTTTTTCGAAGAACAGTTATTCTGTATTGGCCTTTTATTTTATCACCTCTGAGATTTTCCATATTTCCCAAAACAATGCGCGGACGACCGCGATAATTTGTGTCAGATGCAACGATCTGTCCTCGTATATACTGTTTTCCTTCCATAGGATGCGGCAAATCTTTTTCCAAAGATAGAGTGCGCAATTGAATATCGGCAAATCCCGCCACAACTATCGCTGACAAAAAAATAAAATGTAAAACTGACGGATAAAAACGAAAAACATATGCCGTCAGCAACAAAAATTCTATTAAACCAAGTGTTAACCATTTTGAAGGCTCATAAGGTAACGAAAAATAAATTCCTATCCCCAAGCCAAACAGCACCGGTGTCCACAAAAAACAGCGGTTATGTTCAGATTTTAATATTTCAAATACTTTATACACGGATTTTATTCGCCTTACATTAATAATGGTTATATCACAAATGAAAAAAGTGCCAAACATTTTGTCAGGCACTTTTCAATCAAAAAATCAGAACATTCTCTCAATTTGACCGGCAACTTCTTCCAAATCGAAAATTTCGACCAAAATAACATTGATTGCCGTCGGAGGCAAATAGCCCAAAAATTCATTGCAGGTCACAATTGTGGGAGCGCAATGACATCCTTTTGTTTCGAGAGAATTTAAAACATAAATTCCTTCAGGCTCATAAACAGATTGATAATCAGCTACGGCCGTGCAAACCTTAAAACGCTCAGATCCCATAAACAATCTGGGATGAAAAGCTTGTAAAGCCTGCATTACTTTTTTTACGTTCATAAGCGGTAATAATAAATTAGACAATAATGTGATATTTATTTTAGGTTAACTTTTTTTGTCTAAAAGTCAATTTATTTTTTATTGAAACTTTGTAACTTGCATTTTATATTATTTCAGAGGAGATAAAAAATGAAAGTAGCTGTTATTCTGTCAGGATGCGGTGTTTTTGACGGCAGTGAAATTCACGAAGCCGTATGCACTTTGCTGAACCTTGACAAACAAGATATTAATTATCAATGTTTTGCACCCAACTATCCGCAAAGCAAAGTTATGAACCACTTTACTCATCAGATTGAACAAAATGCCGAACGCAATATTCTGGTTGAAGCCTCACGCATTGCCCGAGGCAATATTAAAGATTTGCGCGATTTTAATACAATTGATTTTGATGCGGTAATTTTCCCCGGAGGCAGTGGAGCCGTTACAAATCTGTGTAATTTTTCAGATTCCGGAACAAAATGCAAAGTTCTGCCCGAAATAGCACAAATAATCACTGATTGCTATGAAAGCCGTATGCCCATAGGTGCCATTTGTATTGCTCCGGCATTAATTGCCTGTGTTTTAGGACACCATGGCATTACAGTAACAATCGGGAATAATGAAAATATTGCAAAAACAATCGAACAGACCGGCGCAAAGCACCAGATATGTTCTGCAGACGAAGTGGTCGTCGATCACAAAAATCTGGTTGTCAGCACTCCTGCCTATATGTTGGCAAAATCAATCAAAGAAATAGACAAAGGCATAGGACAATTAGTTGCTGAATTGGTCACACTAGGAAGCGAGTAAAACTTTAGCCAAAACCTGCAGTTTACGAAACTTTCCTATTTCGGGCTTGGGAGAAATAATCTCCCATCCCCTTTTTTCCATAATATCAAAATATTTTTTATAAATATCCAATATTAATAACAAAGGTTTTCCGGTAGATTTATCTAGCTTTCCAATCAGTTTATAAGCTTTTTGATAATTCTCTGCGGCAATTTTTCCCAATTCCTGACGAGCCATCGCTAAATTTTTATCCACCAAAACTGTCTTGGGATCAGTCGAAACAATATGAGCTTTTTCTAATAGCTCTTGAGGAATATAAAGGCGGTTATTGTTGGCATCTTCTTTAATATTGCGTAATATGTTCGTCATTTGCAGAGCTGTTCCCATCGAGGTAGACAAAGCATTTATCATATTTTCATCTTTGCAGCCGAATACCCGTAATGACAAACTTCCGGTCATTCCTCCTACACCGCGGCAATAACCTGTCAGCTGTTTTATTGTCGGAGCCTGCAAAGGGCTATGTACGTTTTCGGAAATACTGTCAAGCATTTGAATAAATTCGCTTTTCGGTAATTTAAAACGCAAACAGTTTTTATATATTCTACGCCCTATTTCCGTAGCCGGAACTTTTTTTTCAAAAATATTATCCAATTCACGGTGCCAGCCGTCCATAATTTCTTTTTTTTCATTATCCGAAAGCGGGCTTTCTACCACTTCTTCAAGATGTTTAGCCCAAGCAAACAAAGTATAAAGAGCCTCGCGTTTGGCTTTTGGCAGCAACCCTATTCCCAAAAACAAGGTGGTGCCTGTTTTATTTCTAAATGTTTTATGAATATTGTTCATTATGTATCCCATTAAAATATGGGATTAATTTATGTCAAAATTTGACTAAAAGCAACAGCTTTTTTTCATAGCCTCAACCCAAGGAACAACATCTGCCAGAGCACGTTTACAATATGCGCTTTTTCGCTCAATTCCTTTAATTTTACGGAATTTTCCGTTAGAGGTTATCTCTCCTCTGATATCTGGAAAAATACCGAAATTAATATTCATCGGCTGATATTGCTCTATATTAGTATCATCACTCAAATGCTTGAGTATCGCTCCGAAAGCCGTAGTTTCAGGCGGCAAAAGGGGCTGTTTGCCATTTATTTCCTCTGCGGCGAAATAGCCGGCAAGCAAACCGACCGAAGCACTTTCTACATACCCTTCACATCCCGTTATCTGACCTGCAAAACTTATATTAGGTCTGCTTTTCAAATGTAAAAATTTATCCAGTAATATCGGACTTTTTATAAACGTGTTCTTATGGATACCGCCCAAACGAGCAAATTCCGCCTGCTCCAACCCCGGAATTGTTCTAAAAATCTCCTGCTGAGCGCCATATTTCATTTTTGTTTGAAAACCAACCATATTACGCAGCGTATCAGCAAAATTATCTTGCCGAAGCTGAACAACGGCAAAAGCATGCTGCCCAGTATGAGGATTGGTCAGTCCCACAGGTTTCATCGGACCGAAAAGCAGCGTATCGCGGCCTCTTTCTGCCATAACTTCCACCGGCAGACAGCCGTCAAAATAATTTGGCTTTTCAAAATCGTGAAATTCGACTTTTTCAGCATTCAAAAGTCTTTCAACAAAAGTATAATATTGTTCTTCGCTAAGCGGACAATTGATATAATCGCGGCTGTCGCCTTTATCATAGCGTGATTGATACCAAGCCACATCCATATTGATACTGTCTTTATAAACAACCGGCGCAATAGCATCATAAAAAGACAAAGCCTGATGTCCGATTTCCTTCATAATCGACGCAGCCAATTTATCACTGGTTAAAGGTCCTGTTGCCACAATAACGCGTCCGTAGTTTTCATCAGGAAGTTCTTCTATTTCTTCACGGCTGAATTCAATATTTGGATGATTTTTGAGTTTTTCGGTAATATAGGTTGCAAAAGCTTCACGATCGACAGCCAAAGCTCCACCGGCCGGAACTTTGCAAATATCCGCGGCTTCCATAATCAATGAACCTGCCAAGCGCATTTCTTGATGCATAAGACCGACGGCGTTATGTTCGGCATCATCCGAACGCAGTGAGTTTGAACAAACCAACTCTGCGCAATTTGCATTTTTGTGCGCAGCTGAATATTTTTCAGGTTTCATTTCATGAACAATCGTTTTAACACCGCGAATAGCCAATTGCCATGCAGCCTCACTGCCTGCAAGACCCGCTCCAATAACATGTACTTTTGTTTTTTCCATATTTTTCCTGCCTGTTTTTATATACCATATCTATAAACGGTATGTTGTCGAATGTAAATATTATTTGCTATTTTACAAAAAAAAATATATCATACGTAAAAATTAAATGATATATGCGGAAAAATGAAAAAGCTTTTATTATACTTCACTGTTATTTCATCTTTTTTTATCGGATCGGCTTATGCTTCCGGCGATATTGACAATATGCTTTTCGGGCCGGCGAAAAAAATCACAGCCTCACCGAAAAACAATCCGCTTATTCCGCATATAAGCTCTGAAAGAAAAGACAATGCCCAAGCAGCCACACAACAAAAAGCTGCCCCGAAAAACGAAACCAGAGCTATACAAGAAGAAGCTTCCTTACCCAAAGTCGGAGTAACTCCTAAAAAGAGCAAAAAGGATGAAAAATCCCTAACTCAGGAAATTAAAGAAGTAGGAGAAGAAATAGAAAACAAAAAAGATTCCGTATTAAAAGACACTTGGGTTGAAAAACTCGGAGAAAAAATCAATCAATCTGCTTCTTCCGACGATTCAAATGCAAAATCCAAAGATGACGGCAGCAACAGTCTGGAAAATTTAACACGCAGCAGCGGACAAAATGGCCGCTCCAATGCTTCAGTGTTTGATATTTCCGGCGTTATGCTGCGTATGACGCTAAATCAGGCAGAATCTGCTATATTGAAACGCGGATACAAAATGGTATCACGCAAATACGAAATTCCAAACTTCATCAGATGGCGTTATGAAGAACAGTGCCGAAATTCAGGCGTTATCGGCTACGAACGTTTGAATAATTGCGTAGTTAAGGCTGCAAAAGACACGAATCATCAATATGTTGAAAGTTCAAAATTTGTAAAATATGACAGTCAGGAAGAAATTAATATCTGGCTGACAAGCAATTTTACAAACAATAAGGTTTATAAAATAACCTACACAACCGGTATTACAAACATCAACCGCGGAAGCGGACAAAAAATTCAGTATCTGCGCAATATCAAAACTTTTGAATTTTGGCGGAGAATAAACCAAAAATACGGAACGCCTGACAATAAAGCAGAAGTTTTATGGGGATTGGGCGGCAATAAACCTTATATGAAAGCAGCCACAGGAAAATTGCTATTGGAAGATCCTATGCTGCGTGAACTTGATTATACTCGCATGTCACGCGAAGATGCTAAATTTATGAACACAGGATTGTATAATTTTTAATATGAACAAACAAATCAATATTACAGAACTTGTATGCACCCGTATTAGTCATGATTTAATTGGAAATATCGGAGCTTTTGCCAATGCTGTTGAATTATTGGAAGATGGCGATGAAGATTTTATGCCTGAAATACAATCAATGCTAAAAAACAGTTCTTCTGTTCTCAATGCAAGAATGAAATTTTTCCGCATGACCTTTGGGCTGACAAACGCCAATTTAGAACACCCTGAAATAGTGCAGAAAACTTGTATTGATTATATAAAAACTCTCAATCCAAACCACCCTGTTGAATTAAAAATGAATCCCATTGCCAATCAAGCCGCATTAAATCGCGCTTTAATGCTTGCGGTAATGGTTGCTGCAGATGTTATTGTTAAAGGCGGAACGGTAACCATTCAGGCTGACAGCAAAAAAATTACAGCTTACGCTCAAAGCAATTTTCCGCTGTCACAAACCAAAATAGAAGGAATTAAAAGCGTGCTTAATGGAGAATTACCGGAAGGCCTGCCTCAATATGCGCCATTGTTCTGCCTGCGGGAAATGGGAGGAACCTTAGAGTTAAATACCGATAATGTTTTTGTTTTATCTATCGGATAAAAATTCAAATACAGACCATACAAAAAAACACTTGCCATATACATTTTTTTAGATTACAAAAGGTTTAATTTCGGTCCCATCGTCTAGTGGCCTAGGACATCGCCCTCTCACGGCGGTAACGCGAGTTCGAGTCTCGCTGGGATCACCAATACAAACGGCAGGTATAAAACCCTGCCGTTTTGCTTTATTTTCCAAGCCTTTTGGCAGTTTCGAATGTTCGTTTTTCAAAAATAGCTGTTTTTGTAATTTTCACGAACTCAACATATCAACTATCCTTGTTTTTCAACAACTTATTATTTTTAGCAACTTATTACCTTTGGGAAATAGGTTGAAATCATGTATATAAAAAAGGAAGTTGTTTTAAGGCTTCCTTATAATCATTACTTGTTATTATATAGTCGCATTCTACCGCTTGCAAAATATGCTTCTAGTAATAACCGTATTAAATTTGATGAAGCTTTAGAATTTTATAGAGAATTAAGCATTCTATTTTAGAATTTATACTTATAGTTACCATGTTTATTAAACAACCTGTTTCCAATAAGGAATAGGTTGTTTTTAATTTACCAAAACCATTACCTTCAAATATGAAGCGTTGGTATGCTCAAGACAAAGATTTTGAAACAGAGTCCAAAACATTGGTGCTTGAAAAGCCATTAAATGCTTGTTCTCTCTTTTGTAATATCTCTGTTGGTCTGAGTTTGCTAGAAAAAAACACCAATATCAGAATCGTTGTTGCGAATGAGAAAGATAAACGTCGAGGTAAAGCTCATAGAAGATTATATCCAAATTGCAATACTATTATTGGTGGTATTGATGAGAAAGATATTTTTGACGAAGTTGTTAAGACTTACAAAGAAGCAGGGTGCGAATTTTTATTAGCATCACCGCCGTGTCAAGAAAGTTCGCAACAAAATACTTCTAAAAACAAAGGTAAAACTCACCGCGCTGCTTTGTTTAAGGATAAGTTTTTCATGGTTTTGCTAAACCTTCATATTTTGAATATTGTCTCTATATCAATTTTTGTTTAATAACCTTATAATATTAGGATTAGCTTTGCTATCTAAAGCAAACATTAGTGCTGTTTTTCCATCTTTATTCTCATAATTAATATTAGCACCATTTTTTATAAGAGTTTCTATTACTTGAACATCTGATTTTCTTAAACAAGCATATATTAAAGCAGTCCATCCATCCTTATTTTCATAATTAATATTTGCACCATTTTTGATGAGAGCCTCTATCACTTGTGGTTTAGCATTATAACCACAAGCTCCCATTAGTATTGTTTTTCCATCTTTATCCTCATAATTAACATTTGCACCATGCGTTATTAATTTTTCTATTATTTGAAGATTGTCATGTTGGCACGCAAATATAAGAGCTGTATCTTCTTCATTATTTTTTGAATTAACATCAGCTCCATTTTTTATTAATATTTTTACTATTAAAGAAGTGGAATTACATGATGCAACCATTAAAGGGGTGTCACCATCTTTACTTTTATAATTAACATCCGCTCCTTGTTTTATTAAAGCCTCTACTATTTGAGGGTTAGTTTGCTGACATGCTGTCATTAGAGATGTATTTCTATCTATATTTTTGCGTGAGGGAGAACAAAAAAAATAAAATAAACCAATAAAAAATAAAATACTAATAGCTTCCATTTTGTTTTATCCCAACACTAATAAATATCATTTTACAAAATATTATGTCTGCTTTAATTATGAGTCAAAAACTAATTATACCCCTATGTAATATTTTTGGATAATTTTTTTTATAAAAATATGTTAAAAGTTATCTGTTGCTATATGGCCATCTATGGTAGAGCTGGTATATATTGTATTATCAATATCATTTATAACAATTCCCCAAAAAGCAATTTTAAAAAGAGATATTGCAATTATTGTACATACGATTAATAATTGATTGTCTTTATCTATTAGAAATTTAATAACTTTTTGTACAATGATATTTTCTAATACGTGATTACATTTTTTGTTGTTTATCATAAGGAGCTTTCCTTTTATATATGAGTGTTGATCTTATTTAATTTGCTTAATAATTCCCCTATAGATATATTAGGGATTTCTTCTAGCATAGTCAATGACATTTTTTCCATAAATATCTCTATGCTTGGTATTTGCACCTTCATCTATCAATATATATGTCCTATTATTAATGGAACAGCCATAATTTGTGAAGAATATTGTGAAAAACAGATACGTATTAACGAATTTGCACAATTTGACAGTGACAGCATTATCTTATCTCATGATTTGTTTCATCTACCATATAAACTTATTTAATACATCATCATTTTTAACTTATGTTTTAAAAAAAACACAGGTCAGTTACATCAATAATTAGAATTGGAAAAATATTTGGAAAAGGGTTTTACATTTCAAAAGAATCACGACAATACAACACCATCAAAGCAATTTTGATGTTATAACACATCGTGAATACGTTTTAAACCTCTGCTAAATTTGCAAAGGTTGGTTAAGGGGAGCCGGTGTCGCGGATATTTTTGCTCTAAAAGCCAGTTTTCAAAATTTTTCAACATAGCACAATCTCCTTATCTTCAAATTAGTTAATAAAAACAGGTTCAGTACAAACTGCGACCATTGTCTGTTTCAATCTTTGGCACTCAGACAAGCAGTCACTAAAGAATTGATAAGGTATAAGGATTGAAATACTGATTTATAATTGTCTGTTTAAATCAACAATATATTTCAAAAGTAAGTAGACTTTTTCATAAACAGTCTTCATATCAATCAATACTTGCGGATAAAATTCTATACTTATTAAATCTTTTTTGTTTGTATTTGTAACAAGTATAGGGCGGAAAATGAGGTATTGTTGTTGCTCTGCATTTATTTTAGAAATTTCCTCATTTTTTTGTGTTTCCAGTTTTTGTTGTCGTTGCAATTCCGATATTGGTTCAAAAATAACTTTTGTTTGTGATGTAGCCTGTCGCGATAGAAAATCTTTATATATTTTCTTTAGATAATTATTTTCTATATTTTTCTTTTTTTGCTCTAAAAGTAGCCATTCATTTTGCTTGTCCTCAATTACACAATACGGCGGAATGTAAAAAGGTTCCTGATGAGCTAATAAATCTCTGATACATTTTATGTGTTCAAACCATGTAGCATCTTTAATAAAATCATTTTTTATATTTTCCGGTAATTGATTTAATAATTTTTGTTTCTGTGCAAAAAATGATATATCAAATTTAGAACCTTTGAAATCCACGCATATAGCAAATACCCATGCAAGATTTTCTAATAATCCATATAAATTTATAATAAAAGATTGTAGATTGATTGTTATGTCAGATAACTCTTTTTCAGAGGGAATTTTTTCATTAAAAAAATTTCTTATGCTAAATATATTCTCTACACAATCTTCAAGTATTTTAATGCGGCGGAGAATGCCATAATATGCAAAACAATATAATTGGGACTGCATGTCATAACCTGATGCAATTATAGCAATTAAATTTGCAATCTCGGCATATCGGCTTTTATCTAATTGAAATGATTCAAACTCATTTTTTACTTTTTCTATATATTCATCACTATAAAATGACATTATAAATTCCCTAATAACATAAGCAAGGCTAATTTATGATATAATATTTTACCTAAAAGTCAAAAAGTATTGGTTAAATTCAGTTCGTAAACCATTAGGTAAGCATCACCAATACCGTTTTGCTTTATTTGCCAAGCCTTTCAGCGAGTTCGAATGTTGTAAATTTGAAAATTGCATTTTGGGAAATTTTTACGAACTCTTTTATGATAAAGTCTTTATTTTTCAATATATTAAGCGAGTTAGAATCTCGTTAGGTCTTTGTGATACTTTTTTTGTTATAAATCAGATTTGAAACCTGTCTAAAAGAAAAGTTTTTGACTTTGATGACAATAATATCATTCTTTCAATAAATCGTCTGAGTGATTTTTAATTTTATCTAAGTTTTGGAAATTTTATTTATTTTTTATTGACAAGGAAACAAAAGTGATCATATAAATATTGTTAACTAGGAAACAATATTGAGGAAGTAATGACTAAAACTCTAAACACAACCCTTTCTATGCTGTTAAATACATTTGAACTTATCAATAATACATTAAAAAATCATGCTGAACCTGTTTTGTCTGGTTATACAATTACAGAAATGCATTGCATTGAGTGTATTGGCAAGATTGAGAATCCTAACGTAACTAAAATTTCTCAATCGCTAAATATTACACGAGGTGGAGTCAGCAAAATGATTAAAAAGCTGATTAGTAAAGGTGCTATAGATACTTATACTCGTGATGAAAATAAAAAAGAAATCTATTATATATTAACCAATCTTGGACAAGAAGTTTTTCAGGCTCATGAAAAAATTCATCAAGAATGGAACTATAAAGACACAGAATTTTTTAAGCAATTTGATAAAAATGAAATTAAATTTGCTCTCAATTTTCTTCAAAAATACTCACAACATCTGAAAGATACCATAAAATATTTTGAAAGGAAGGAATAAAATGCTTATACATCAGATTAGAAATGCTACGCTTATTATAACCTATAATGATAAAAAATTTTTGATAGACCCGTGGTTAATGCCTAAGGATTATATGCCCGGTTTTGAGATGGCTGTTAATGCAAATGTGCGTCAACCAAGAGTTGAACTCCCTTTAAGTGTTGAAAAAATCGTTGATGTTGATGCTGTTATTTTAACACACTTCCACCCTGATCATTGGGATGAGTTTGCAACAAAGGCTATTGATAAAAAAATTCCTTTTTTTGTTCAGAGTGAAGTTGACCAAAAACAAATTCAATCACTTGGATTCAGTGATGTGAGAGTTGTTTCTGTAAGCGGGACAGAATTTGATGGTATTACACTTTATAAAACATTCGGGCAACATGGAAAGCGGGAGATAATTAAACCGCTGTGTGAGCAAGTTAATATGGCTTATGACGCAATGGGTGTTGTTTTTAAGGCTAAAAATGAAAAAACACTTTATGTTGCCGGCGATACAATCTGGTGTGAAGAAGTTGTTGAGGCGATAGATAAATTTGCACCTGATGTCATAGTTGTTAATGCTTGTGGTGCGACATTACTCAATGGTGAAAGAATTATCATGAATGATGAAGATGTCAAAACATTGACCGAATATGCTCCGAAAGCGGTTATTGTCGCTAGTCATATGGATACCGTAAGTCACTTAACAGTAACAAGAAATGACATTCGGAAGATGAAACTAAATAATGTTCTTGTTCCGGAAGATAATGAGATTATGGAATTTTAATTTTTATTACAGTAAATGCTCAAAAGGTTCGAAAATTGCGAGCTTTGCATCACCAATATCAAAAAGGTTGCGTTACAGCGACCTTTTTTTATGTTTATCAAAAATATAGACAAAATATCCTTTTATTGCTATTATTAAATAGTCGTAACAAAAAACATTATGAAAGATACTTTGATGAATATAAAAGAATATGAAATATTATTTGATCGTTGCAAAATCACTATGAACGATTCTGGCAATATTTTATTCACACCTATCTTAGAAAAAGAAAAAGGCATCATTGAAAAAATAATAAATGACAACAAGTTACAAAATTTGGATTTTGAGAATTTTCAAGCTCTTCACAAACAGTTTTTGCCTCTTTACCGCGCAAGAAAAGACTTAAAACAGCGTAAAATCGAACAATTTTCCTCTTTAACACCGCAGAAGGTAGCCGATCTCCCCATTGAACAAAAAGTCGAATATATGGAAGCTTTATTTCCAATAAATCAAAACATAGGCGAACTAACCGAAACTTGTAAAAAAAATGAGCAAAATATAAAATCATGCTTATTTTCAATGGATTTTCCGCAAGATTTTTGGGAAAGTGAAATTAAATCAGCAACAAGATATGCTGATTTAATTTCACAGCAGCCGGATATAATAGAAAAAATGAAAAATTGGCAAAACACAACGCTGCAAGAAAAAAAGGATACAATAACCAAAGCTGCAAAAGTCTTTAACTATGTGTATGGTACAAACATTCAAATTGATTTTTTCACCAACGAACAAGAAAAAGCCAAAATAAAAGAACAAAACTTTGATGAAAACACTCACATCAATGCAGCTTATTATAAAAAAGGAAAACTTTATTTTAATGAAGATCGTTTACAAAGCAGTGATAACTATTTTCCAATATCAGTTTTGTTTCATGAAGGAACGCACCTAAGACAAGATACTCAAACTTTTGACAATCAATTAGTTAACCGTATTTTAAACTGCAATACCGAAAGTGTTGCTGTTTATGAAGATATGGCCAAAAGCAAAGAAACAAATGATTATAAAGATTTGTATGCTATGCTGCCGTCTGAAAAACACGCACACGCTCTTCAAATGCACGTAGAAAACGAACTTATGGAAAAAAGTGGTATTGAAAAAGATAAGACAGAAACAAATAAAGAAATAAAAGATATTCATAATAAAGCTTTTAGTATGGCACAAATTGCACAATTTCATTCTCGAAATAAAAGTAAGAACGTATGAAATACAACTGTAAAATAGTTACCAATAATAATACTGACTTATCAGTACAAAAAAAATAACAGCAATTGAAAACACTTGATATTATTTAGAACAGAAAATAATATCTGCAAAAAAAGGCTTACCGTATAAAACGATAAGCCTTTTTCAAAAAGAAACATTTCAGTCGGAAATTTGACCATCTTTTTTCAACAGCTCACGAATAAAGGCAATTCCCTTCATTGTCCAATAGGTATGAGCTCTTGTCAATTCATGTCCTTTGCTGTCTTGTCCATAAGTAAACCAGCCTACTTTGGTGTAGCCTTCAGACGCGTACTTCTGATACAACACCCAAACTTCGCCGCGCTTGTACTGAATCCCTTTTTTATTAAGGTATTGATTGAGCTTGATTGCTGACCAACCAAAACTTTTTGCTACAATATTTGTAGGAAAAAGAGATGTTGAAACAAATAACTCATCAACAAGATCTGCTTTTGCTTTCAACTTTGCGTTTTCAGAAAGCAGACGCTGATTTTCGGCAAGCAGCTCCTGATTTATCTGCTGCAATTCTTGCACTTCCGCATTTTGTTTTGCGGATTTTAACTCACTTTTCTTTGAACGGGAAACTTTTGAAGTTTCTGCAGGTTGTTCCTGAGATGGGAAAAAATCTGGAAACAAATCGCCGCAAAATCCGTTTTCGGTTTGCTTTTTTTGTGACATAAAAATAGTTTTTAATAATAATATAATTAATTGCTATTTAATTGCTATTTGCAGCCATGTCAACATATCTTATTAATTTGCAACAAAAAACAAAATTATCTTTCGTAGTTTTTAATATCTGACAAATTTATATTTAGCTTATTGATATTATGTCTTTTTGTTTTTTTAGATGCTAATGTTGCAGCCATTTGGTTCCGTAAAACAGCAATTTTATTTTTCAGACTGATGGGGTGTTTTTTGGGAAGAATTTCCTTTGTTGAACTGAAATCAAAATTTGCAGAAAATACTGATTTAGGCAAACCTCCCAAATCAACTTTTTTTGACATTCTATTCAAACCGAACAAATGATATTGTGTTGAGGTTTGAGAAGGAAATTTAAATGAATCGATAGAACTCGCATCTTGGTTTTCAAGAACAAAACTATTCATTTTAGTATTTGAAAAATCCAGTGATTTCAATTTGCTAGAAATTTTATTTCCAGAAAAATAAATATAATTACACTGTTGAGGAAAAACTATTTCTTCAACAGAAGACAAATCACAGTCTTTCAGAGTTATATTTCCCTTGCATTTACTTAAATCCAATTTTTTCACATTATCTAAATTAACACCGTTCAATAAAATATCGCCGCTTAATGATTTTTTTTCAATAGAACTATCCAAATTCATTAATTGCAAAGACAAATTTCGAATATATTGTTCACCATTTAGTTCAAAAACATTCTGTTTTTGAACTAAATTTTCAAACTTTATACTTTCATCAAGAGGCTGTAATTTCTTTTCCTTTGAATATTTTACCGTCGCACTTTCATTATTCAATAACTTCTTTTTGAGCAAATTTAAGCGTTTTATCAGCATATCATTTGGTTCTACAGTCGATACAACTTCATGCGCCTTTGCAAAATTTTCCCAATTTTCACTGACATATTTGCCATTTTCAGCAATTTTTACAATTCTTTTATCGTCATCATCACCATATTGCAGGTATATATTCCTTAATTTATTGCGATGAGGCATTACCGGTGTTTCATATTTATCACCACCTTCAACACCGTTTTCTTTATTTAACAACGGATTAGATTTTCCCCGTTCTATACCATACATACCATAATATTTTTGATCTTTTGCGGTTTCATATTCATAAATAAAACCATATTTTTTCCCATCAACAGGTTTATATGAAACTCCTACTGAATATACTCCGGTGGCATAATCGGAAGCAACCTTAAAACTCGATGAACTATAACATACATCTCGACCTCTTCTTGAAGATATAACCGCATAAGGTTGAGCTCCCAGTGTTCCCCCTCTGTACAGAAATTGCCTATTTGCATTATTTTGTTCCATTTCTTCAACAGAAACAAGGGGCATATCCTTAACCGTTTTTAACTGTGATTCTATTAAATATTCAATAGCTTCCTGATTATTCTCATCATTCAATTGAGAATAATTTTCCGCCACATTAATTTCTTTTGTATCATTTTTTGAGGTTTGATGTCCGCAAAATACAAAATTTTCTTTAGTTTGCGGCAAAACATGACCTTTAAATTTTATCCCCTCAGCTTTTAATATCTCATATATATCGGCGCTTGCTTGCAAAGCATCTTGTGGAGATAAAAAAGGAGACCTGATACCGCTTCCGTCAACAACAAAGGTATCCAATGCTTCGGCACCATTGTTATAATACCCGACAGCATTTATACCTTTTTTTCGCAAAGCATTGACGACATCAGAAACCTTTTGTTTTTCTTCCAAACCAATGGACAACATACAATCTTCATTCAACTCATTAAAATGATTTGAAATAATATTCTTTAACTCAACTGCATCAGATGACTGAGCTAAAATATTTTCCACGAAAGATTGATCCATAAAAAGTTCCTTCTGTTTATTGTATTTTACAATACATTATATTTTTTGTCAATTTTATCACATTTTTCATTATTCTAACCTTTGTTTAATATTTTTAATTTAAAAAACAAATTCTCATAAAAACAACCGATAAAACAGGAAAACAAATATGAAAAAAATATTTTTACTATTTTGGGCATTAGCAGCTTGTTCTCCGCAAAACGAAAATATTGTCAATGGATATATAGAAGGAACCTATATTTATATTTCACCATACACCGGCGGAATATTGGATGAAATTAAAGTTTCAAAAGGAAAAATCATAAAAACCGGAGATCGATTGTTTATTATAGACAAAGAAATTTGGAACGCCAACATTCAACAGGCAACACATCAGCTTGATAAAGCTTACGCCAACTATGCAAATTTAAGTAAAGGCAAGCGCAAACAAGAACTTGAAATAATCTTAAAACAAAAAGCGCAAGCCGAAGCCGAAATGAAAAATACTAAAAAAGAATATGAACGCGCGAAAAATCTCGTAAAAACTCAAATTATCAGCCAATCTGATTTTGATCAAAAATTATCAGACTTTCAGCAAGCAAAAGCCAAAGTTGAAGAACTGGAAGCTTCATTGCAAACAGCCATGCTATCCGCTCGCGAAGACGAATTGGAAGCCGCTCAAAAAGATATTGAAATCGCACGACAAAATTTAGTAAAAGTAAAGCAGCAAGCTGCAAATAATACAGTTTATTCAAAAGTCGGCGGACAAATCGAAAACACTTATTTCAGGTTGGGAGAATATGTTCCGGCCGGAAGCCCTGTTGTCTCTATACTTCCGCCTGAAAATGTAAAAATAAGATTTTTTGTTTCAGAAAAACTGCTTGCAAAAATAAAACTAAAAACACCTGTCACCATATATTGCGACGGATGCAAACAGGGAATACCGGCAAAAGTTTCTTTTATTTCGCCCAAAAGCGAATTTACGCCGCCAGTAATTTACAGTGTTGAAAGCAGAGAAAAACTTGTTTTTATGATTGAAGCCCTATTTGATGATAAAGCTCAAAATTTGCGCCCCGGTCTCCCCGTTTCTGTAAAGGTAAATATTGATGAATGATTGGGCAATAAACGTCAAAAATTTAACTAAAAAATTTGGTAATAAAACCGTGGTCAACAATATTGACCTCCAAGTACCGAAAGGAAAAATCTACGGTTTTTTGGGACCAAACGGCAGCGGAAAAACAACCACTATACGTATGTTGTGCGGATTGCTCACACCGGACGGGGGCGAAGGAACCTGTTTGGGATTTGATATTCTTAAACAAAGTAAAATCATAAGAAAAAAAGTCGGTTATATGACTCAAAAATTCAGTTTTTGGGAAGATTTGACTATTCGCGAAAACTTAGAGTTTACAGCCCAAATTTATGGTTTGGATAATATAAAAGAACGAACAAATCAAACTTTAGAAAAATTAGGTTTAACCAATCGTGCCGAACAACTCGCCGGCACTCTTTCCGGCGGCTGGAAACAAAGATTGGCCTTAGCCGCCTGTATATTGCATGAGCCTGAAATTTTATTATTAGACGAACCAACGGCAGGTGTTGACCCAAAAGCCAGACGCGAATTTTGGGATGAACTCAATCGGCTTTCCGACAGTGGAATAACTATTTTGGTTAGCACTCATTATATGGATGAGGCAGAAAGATGTCATAAAATTATATATATTGCTTATGGAAACATTATGGCTCAAGGCTCCGTAGATTTTGTAATTAAAAACGCAGCATTACACACTTTAGAGCTTGAAGGAAAAAACTTAAACGAGTTGCAACAGCAGCTAAGCAATATTCCGAATATTATTACTATGGCTTTATTCGGAGAAAAACTGCACATTTGCGGAACCGACGGCAATTATCTTCAAAAACAACTTGAACCTATACTTAAAAAATATAAAATCTCCTGTCGAGAAACTGAAACTTCATTAGAAGATGCATTCATTTATTATCTGAAGCAATCTGGAGAAAATTGAGATGTTTGATTTGTCATTACAACGCATAAAAGCTCTTATAAAAAAAGAATTCATCCAGCTCAAAAGGGATAAAATCACCCTTAAAATGATTATTTTATTGCCGATTTTTCAGCTGATTTTGTTTGGATATGCCATAAACACCGATCCCAAACATCTTCCCGCCGCCATAATTTCACGAGATAACACTTTTTTAACCAGAAGTATTGTTACGGCTTTAGAAAATTCAGATTATTTTCGAATCACACGCAAAATTTCTTCTGATAAAGAAGGCAACGAACTTTTGCGTCAAGGTAAAACCTTGTTTGTAATTACCATCCCCGATAATTTCACACGTGATGTTATCAAAAAAAGAAAGCCTAACATTCTATTGCAGGCTGACGCTTCCGATCCCACTTCTGTTTCTGGAGCAATCAGCAGCTTGAACAAAATAATAGACAACGTTGTCGAAAAAGAATTTACCGGCGCTTTACGTAATTTGAAAAACACATCTTCCGCTTTTTCAATTATTACTCACAAATCATACAATCCCGAAGGTTTTACCCACTACAACATTGTTCCGGGGCTTATCGGCATGGTTTTGATTTTTACCGGCGTAATGATGACAGCGCTTGCTCTTACCAGAGAAAAAGAACGCGGAACAATGGAAAATCTGCTTTCAATGCCGGTTCAACCGCTTGAAGTAATGATTGGAAAAATAACTCCGTTTGTATTTATCGGTTTGTTTCAGGCTTTCATAATCCTGTTGATTGCCCGCCTGTTATTCAATATTCCCGTTCTGGGCAATTTAGGACTGTTGCTGTTCTGTTCTTTCATTTTTATTATTTGCAACCTGTCGCTAGGGTTTCTTATTTCGACAGCGGCAAAAAATCAAACTCAGGCTTTGCAAATGTCTGTTTTTGTTTTATTACCCTCTTTAATGTTAACTGGATTTATGTTTCCGTTCCAAGGAATGCCGTTATGGGCGCAAACTATCGGAAAATGTATTCCTCTAACTTATTTTCTGCGCATCACACGTGGAATTACACTTAAAGGTGCTGATTTTATTGATATTCTTCCGCATTTATGGCCGCTGCTTATTTTAATGACGGCAATAACTGCTTTGACCATGAAAGCTTATAAAAGCACATTGGATTAATGCTATTTTTTGTGCGCTTTAGCCTTGTCCCATGTAGACAACCCTATAAGTTTCCAATCCAGAGGAATATTTTCGACTTGTTTAAGATGGGCAAAATAGCTGTCTTTTATATTATCAAGTAATGTTTCTACAATTATAACTTCTTTGGAACTATGCAATTTTTTACGAACATCGGGATGAATATAGTCCAAAATTATTTTCTGATCTCTATTCCGTAAAAATATGGCGTGATCTTTTCCATCATAAATAATTTGCGGAGAAGAAGGCGTATCGGCTTTAGCGGAAATAAAAATATACAACTCTCCGCCATTGCCTTCCGCTACCATAAATTTTTTTTCAGTCACATAGTCGCTCATATAAAAGTCCTTCGGTTTTTCATAAAAGAAAAACCATCGCCTGTCCAATATTTTTATATTAGCTTTTTGCCCAAAAACTGTCAACAATTACCAATTGACCAAATGTTCCAAAAAAGCGGAAACAAAATCCGCACGGCGGTTTTGATAATCCAAGTAATAAGCATGCTCCCAAACATCGAGAACGAACAAAGGCTTAAATCCACGGACAATCGGTGTATCGGCATTTGATGTCTTGATAATCTTCAGCACTCCGTCTTTTTCCGCCAGCCAGACCCATCCGCTGCCAAATAAACCTGTTGCAGCAGCTTTGAACTCTTCTTTAAACTTTTCAACAGAGCCAAAATCTCTGTTTAACTGTAGTTTAAGAGCGTCTTGAGGCTCACCTCCGCCATTCGGACGCATCGAATGCCAGAAAAAAGCATGATTCCAAGCCTGTGCCGCATTATTAAAAATCGCCTGTAAATCACTTTTTTCTGCTGTTGCGCAAATTATATCTTTCAACTTCATATTTGCAAAATCTGTACCCAGAATCAATTTATTCAGATTTTCAATATAAGTTTTATAATGTTTACCATAATGATATGCCATTGTTTCGGCGGAAATATAAGGTTCTAAGGCATTCTGTTCATAGTTTGTTTTTTCCATTTCAAACGGCATTTTCTCCTCCTCGATTATTGTTATTTTATTTTTATATAACCATTGAATAAAAAAAAGTTGTTAATAATTGTTAACTTTCACTAAAAAAAGTTAACAATTATAAAAATTGTTTATATTATATGGGCAGTGAATTATATTTCTCAAGGAGAATTGCTATGCGTGTTTTATTGGTTGAAGATGACTACGCGGTGTCACAGAGTATTGAAACCATGCTGAAGAAAGAAGGCATGATTATCGACACCACCGATTTGGGCGAAGATGGTTTGGAAATCGGCAAACTCTATGACTATGACATTATTATCCTTGATTTAATGCTTCCCGATATCAACGGATATGAAGTTCTTAAACGTTTGCGCTCAGCAAAAATTGAAACTCCCGTACTGATTCTTTCCGGTTTGACCGAACCAGATAAAAAAGTGAAAGGTTTGGGATACGGCGCTGACGATTATCTGACCAAACCTTTTGACCGAGCCGAATTGTTAGCACGCATACAAGCTGTTGTCCGTCGCTCCAAAGGACATGCAAATTCTATTATCCGCACCGGAGATGTTGAAGTAAATCTTGATACTCAAACCGTAAGCGTAAATGGTGAAACATTGCACCTTACCGGCAAAGAATACGGCATTATGGAGCTGCTGTCTTTAAGAAAAGGCTCGACATTAAACAAAGATCAATTTTTGAACCACCTTTACGGCGGCATTGATGAACCAGAATTAAAAATTATTGATGTGTTTATCTGCAAATTACGTAAAAAGCTCGAAAAAGCTTCCGGTGGTAAAAATTATATCGAAACTGTTTGGGGACGAGGTTACGTTCTTCGTGATCCAGATGAAAAAATATAAAAAATAAAGGCGATCTGAAAAGGTTGCCTTTATTTTTTACCAAACCAATTATATTGCTGCTTATGCTCGCCCCGTCCGCAAACATATATCATTTACATTAAAGTCAAATTCATCAATAGCTCGCTGCCATTTATATTCATCAGGCGTTTTAAAAAGCAATTCGTGTGTAGCTTCAGCAACCAGCCAATCATTATTTATGATTTCTGTTTCCAACTGCTTTGGGCTCCAGCTGCTGTATCCGAGAGCAACAAGATTATAAAACGGCCCTGCCCCGAAAGCTATATCATTCAACACTGCCAATGATGACGAAACCGAAATTTTATCATCAACGGCAATCGTTCCCTCGCAATGATAATCATTGCTGTGCAAAACAAAACCTCTGATTTGTTCTAAAGGTCCTCCTTTATGTAAAATAATCGGAGCAACCGGCGCAACATTTCCTATATTAAACTGACTGACCAAATCCGAAAAATAAAATTCTCGAATTTGTTTATTAATCACAAATCCCATAGCGCCTTCCTGATTGTGGGCACATAAATAAACAACGCTATGCTCGAATCGTTCATCCGTCATATTGGGCATTGCTACAAGGCATTTTCCGATAAGGTAATCGTTATTCATCTTTTGCGCTATACTATTTGTTAAACACTGATATATATAATAACATATTATCCGAGTTTTTAAACCTTTTTGAAATGCGCCATGAAAAAATTTTTGCTACACATTTTGCTTATTTTGCTTTTAACCGGCGTTAATGCCCACGCACAAGAAGAAAATGCTGCTATACGAACCAAGCCATACTCAGCGGCCGAAAATTTCGACATGGCGAAACTTATTCAAAAAACTATTGAAACCGCAAAGTTTTTTGATGAAAAGTACCCTCCGGAAAAAATAAATGAGGAAATGCTGGACGATATTAAAGCGGCTTTTCCGGAAATAAGCACCCAACAAGCTTATGATATGCAGCAAAACATCCGTGACGGATTAGGCGTTTATCGCTATTTCAAAAAAATTTATGAAAAATATAAAGAAAAATTGCTTACCCCTGAAGAACCGCCCATTGTAGTTGACGATGACCAATACGCCGTTTCAAGCACAAAACCGGATTATATCGACAGCGGCGATAATGTAGTTGTGGTAACAGACATCAAAACAATTGTGCCTTACAGCCAAAATCCGCGCGATAGAAAAGCCATAGAAGCCAAAACAATACGCGATGCCCAAAAAGCTTCAAACAAAAAAGGCGATTTTGATGATTTAATTTATATTATGTCGCGTATGGAACTAAAAAAGCTCCCTTTTTATGACATATTATATCCAAGTCCTTTAACCGGTTTGAAAGGAATTGGAGCATGGATAAAAAATGATGAGGTCAAAGCGCGGATTATCACAGAACAAACCGGAGTTAAAGATGCAAAATCAGTAAGCGGTCTTGTTCACATTCGTATTCCAAACAACAAATTTGTTATTGCCAATAACGGTAAATATCACAAACCGCAAATAAGTTTCTCACATTCTGAAAATTTAAAAAACAGCAGCTTTACATTGCCTGTTCCTATGCGTTTACTCCTTTCCAACGGTGAAGATTTTACAATTTACTTTACGGAAATTGCCATTCCAGTAACTTTTGAAGTAGAAGACACTAAAAATCCATTAATTGTTAAAGCCGACATAGCTTTGGATGTTTGTAATGAAGATTTACAGTGTTCAACCATTTCTTTGACACCAGAGCTAACATTAAACTCGGAATATACACGTAGCAGCTCAGTTGCTACTTTTATTTATCAACAACATTTACGAACCCCAAAAAACAAATCTGACGTATTTAATATTGATAAATTTCAAATAAGACATCTCCCGCAAACAGGCTCTTTTTTGCAAGCCGATATAACTTCTAAAGGAAAAATATCCGCTTTTTCTGTTTTTATTGACAATGATGATAATATTGCTTTTGAAGCGCCGCGCATTTTAATTGACGGCAAAAAAATAACCGTACGTTTTCTGCCGGTTGATGCAAATACAAAACTTGAAAATCATAATTTTGAAATAACGGCAAATCTCAATCACGAATATCTTTTGCGGCAACAATATCAACCTGAATTAGATACAACTAGCGATGAACAAAATTTCGGCTTATCATGGAAACTTATAGGTCTTGCTTTTATCGGCGGACTGCTCTTAAATTTAATGCCCTGCGTTTTACCTGTATTATCGCTGAAACTTTTGTCTTTAACCAAGTTTGGGGCAAGACAAAATGATAATGTACACCGAAACTTCCGCAATACTTTATTGGGAATATTTTTCGGTATGTTCGGACTTGCCACATTTTTAGCTTTATTAAAATGGCTTGGACATAGTATCGGCTGGGGAATGCAATTTCAAAATCCATACTTTGTTATCAGTATGATTTTTGCAATTTTATTGTTTATTTTAGCTGTTTATGAAACAGTTTCTTTTAAAATTCCTGATTGGATGCAAAAATCATTAAATAACAATTCCGATGATTTTACTCATTTATTAACCGGTTTTTTGGTTGTTTTAATGTCCACCCCCTGCACGGCTCCTTACCTTGGCACTGCCGTTGGTTTTGCACTTTCCGGCAGTATAGCCGACATATATATGATACTTGGAGCTGTCGGTTTGGGATTGGCGCTTCCGTATATGCTGATTTATATTTTTCCGGCACTTATTATTTTGATTCCGACCCCAGGTCCTTGGATGCAAAAATTAAATAAATTAATGTCTTTAATGTTGCTTATAACGCTTATCTGGCTTTTTTCAATATTGGCCGCCCAAACAAACAACTACTTTATAATCCGGCTTGTTTTTTATGTTTTATCAGCAGCAATCTTGCTTTGGCTGAACAATATTAACCGTGAAATGGATTATGAAAATCTGTCGATTAAAAAACAGCAAAAAATCAAAAATAAATTTAGTTTTATTTTACTGAGCGTCACAGCGATAATTTTTACAATCTCTCTTATTGACGGCGGATTTGCCTATAATAAACACCGTTTAGCGACAGAAAAAGAAACTTCTCAAACTATAAATATTGCAGAAATAAACAATGCCTTAAAAAATGGACAAACAGTTATCGTCGCTGTTGGAGCTGATTGGTGCTTAACTTGCAAATATAATAATGCCACCGTATTTTCTTTGCCTTCTTTAATCGAAAAAATGCAAAATAAAAATATTAAAATGATAAAAATAGATTGGACAAACTATAATCGTGAAGTTTTATTATTTATGGAAAAATATCACCGCAGCGGATTACCGTTCTATATACTTTTCAGTCCGTTGGCTCCGGATGGTTTTGTTCTTCCGGAAATATTAAACAATTCCGATTTGGAAAACTTGATATCAAATTTCACGCTTCGCAAGACAAATTCTTAATTGCCAGCCGCGCAAGCTCATCAACCCTTTCATTTTCAGGATGTCCGTTGTGCCCTTTTACCCATACCCAGCGAATTTCATGCTGAGGCAGCAAAGCATCAAGTATTTGCCATAAATCCATATTTTTAACTTCAGATTTTTTATTAGCTGTTTTCCAATTATTTTTTTTCCAATTCGGCAACCATTTTGTCACTCCGTCAAGCACATAACGGCTGTCTGTGTAAAGAGTTATATTACAAGGACATTTCAAAGCTTGCAAAGCGCTTATAACAGCTGTCATTTCCATACGATTGTTGGTTGTTTCGCGTTCTCCGCCTGAAAGTTCTTTTTCAACATTGCGGCAGCGCAAAATCGCTCCCCAGCCTCCGGCTCCCGGATTTCCCGAACAAGCGCCGTCGGTAAAAATTTCAACTCTCTGCATTTTACAAATCCCCAAAAACAAAATCACCGAAAAATTCATTCAGCAACAGATTTCTGTCGGCATCTTCCCGCATTGCTTTAGCAACAAAAGACCGCAACTTGTTTTTAGGAATGTATATTCTGAAATTGCGGGGAGCAGTCCCATCCGCTCCGATAACTCCATCAAGCAAAAAATCTTCATCAATATACGGAGTTAAAATAATTTCAACCGTCGCAAAACGCACCGTACTGCGCGGCGGTACGCGCAATTCCGGACGTGTAATAATATTAAGCTGTCCTTCAATTCCGGCAATTGTATCCATTTGATTATAATTTAAAAACCTGACTTTATTATACTCACCGCCATCAGACGCGGTCGTACAAGACAAATATAGCTCTCTGGCAATAACATTGCTTTCATTATGCCCGCGAATAGCAAAACCTATTTTGAGATATTTATCAGGCGGGCAATCTATACTGGACGGATATAAAATATCTGCTTCGCTGTTATCCAAAATTTCAAGCTTTTTATCCGTAATCATCAAATCTATTTCCGCTTGCGGCCGCCTTCCAAACATTCCTGCCAAAACAGAATAAGGAGCTGGAACATTATTGGAACCGGAACGAATATAAAAAGTGTTTCCTATTGTTGTCATCAAAGGGGCCAACTCGCTTTTGGGAATATAAGTCGCAACAAATCCGTCACCATTGGCATCGACACTGACAATATGATTACGAACCTTATTATGACTGGGAATTGTGCATCCTGAAATAGCATTTTCCAACCAACTCAAAAAACGATGCACGTTTTGAACTTTCATTTTGGCTTTAGCCACATCTCCTATTTCGACATTGCGTGAACACTCAACGCCCCAAACCACAACGCCGCCTTCAGAATTTCCAAATCCGGAAATACATTTTGCTAAATTGCGCCTGTCGTCTTTATGCAAAGAATTTCCATTTTTTCCCAGTGAATCAGCTTGCTTAAAATCCAAAAACAATTCTTCGCTTTGCAAATTGACAATAAAGTCATCTATTGCTTCTTCACCGAAATACACCAATTTTTGAAAAATATCTTCCGCACGCGACATCTGCTTCTCCCGCTATTTCAGTTTTTTACAAACCTCATCATAACCTATATGACCATCAATATTTCCAACCAACGTATAGGTAGGCTTTGTAGCAAAAACAGATTGCGCCGTTTTCAAAATATCATCAGTTGTAACTTCATCAATATATCCGACCATTTCTTCAACCGGAATATAACGGTTGAACAACAGCAACTGTCTTGCCAATTTTTCGGCTACCGCCGATGAATTTTCAAGCGCCATCAGCATTCCTGCTTTCAATTGTGCCTTAGCGCGCGCCAGTTCTTCTTCTGTAACCGGAGTGTCTGAAATTTTTTTAATTTCATCAATCATAACCGGCATCATTTCATTGATTTGTTCTTTGTCTGTTGCCGCTGAGATACCCGTAAATCCGCAGCCGGTGTAATAATTTGGAAAACAATATACGGAATAAACCAACCCTCTCTTTTCACGAATTTCTTTAAACAAGCGCGAAGACATACCACCGCCCAAAATCGCCGTCATTAACATTGAAGGATAATAATGTTTATCAGCATATTTATAACCGTCAAATCCTAAAATGACCTGAGCTTGTTCGGTATCGCGTTTTTCTGCAAAATATCCCCCGCAATAAAACTGTTTATCAGCTGAAAAGGACGTACGAGAAGCAATGCCGGACATTCTATCGGCAACCATTTTAACAAAATCAGCGTGTTTAATATTTCCAACAGCGCAAACAACCATATTTTCAGCGGCATAATTGCTTTGCATATAACTTCGCAATTCATTCGCCCCATAACTGCGCACAAGTTCCGGTGTTCCGAGAATAGCCCGCCCCATTGCCTGATTTGCAAAAGCCTGAGCTTGCATATAATCAAAAATAATATCGCTCGGATCATCAGCAGTTTGTTTAATTTCCTGCACAACTACTTCCCGCTCTTTAACTAATTCCTCATGCAAAAAAGACGGACTGGTCATCATTTCTGCCAAAACGTCCATCGCCAATTCTGCATCGCTTTTAAGCATTTTGGCATAAAAAGCCGTAAATTCGCGCGAAGTATAAGCATTGCTTTGCCCACCTACATTTTCAATTGCCTCCGAAATTTCGATGGCAGAACGGCTTTTTGTACCTTTAAACACCATGTGTTCAACAAAGTGGGAAATACCGTTTAATCGCGCCGGTTCATAAGCGGAACCAGTATTTACCCATACTCCCAATGATACGGTTTCATATTGCGGATAATAAAAACTTGCCACACGCAGACCGTTATTTAATGTTGTAATTTCAGGTTGCATTTATTCATCCTCTTTATCACTTAATCTTTCAATATCAGCCCCGACGCCGCGCAACTTTTGCTCCAATTTTTCATAGCCGCGATCCAAATGATAAATGCGGTTTACAATTGTTTCGCCTTCGGCTATCAAACCAGCCAATACCAGCGCAAACGATGCGCGTAAATCAGTAGCCATTACCGGCGCACCGTAAAGCTTGTCTACTCCGCGTACAATTGCCGAAGCATGACCGTGCACATTTATATTTGCCCCCATGCGCAATAGTTCGGGCACGTGCATAAAACGATTTTCAAAAATTGTTTCAGTTACCATTGACGCCCCTTTAGCCGTCAGCATAAGAGTTAAAAACTGCGCTTGCAAATCAGTAGGAAACCCCGGATAATAATCGGTCATAATATCTTGTCCGACCAATTCGCACCCCTCAGCATCCACAATCAGCGAATGCTCTTTTTCTTCAACTTTCACTCCGGTTTTACGCAACAGTTTAATAGGGGTTTGCAAGGTGGAGGCCTCAGCGTTGACCAGCTCTATTTTTCCGCGAGTAATAGCCGCGGCCACAGCATAAGAGCCGGCTTCTATTCTGTCGGCAATAATTTTATGACGGGTTCCGTGTAATTTTTTCACACCCTCGATTTTCAAAACCGAAGTACCCATTCCCGATATTTTTGCTCCCATTGAATTGAGCATATTAGCCAAATCGCCGATTTCCGGTTCGCGGGCAGCATTTTCAATAACCGTTTCACCTTCAGCCAAAGCTGCCGCCATCAAAATATTGCAGGTTGCGCCGACCGAAGCTATATTAAAAACCAAATGCGCCCCTTTCAAACGACCGTCTGCTTTGGCAATAACATAACCGTTTTTAATTTCGATATTAGCTCCCATTTGCTCCAAAGAAGACAAATGAATATCCATCGGGCGCGCCCCGATAGCACATCCCCCCGGCAAAGAAAGTTCCACATATCCCTGCCGCGCCAACAACGGTCCCAACACATAATATGAGGCGCGCATTTTCCGCACATAATCATAGGGAGCTACCAAACTCGTAAAAGACGGCGTATGATAAGTGCAATTTTTGCAAGCATTTCCATCAATTATTTCATCACGGCATTCTATTTTTGCGCCTAATTGTTCCAGCAAAGCGTTCATAGAACGTATATCCGACAAAACCGGCATATTGGTTAACGTAACCGTTTCATCCGTTAAAAGAGAAGCGCAAATAAGCGGCAAAGCGGCATTTTTTGCACCGCTGATATAAATTTTGCCTTCCAGTTTTTTACCACCGCGGATTCTAAGCCTGTCCATTTTGGATTTGCTCCTTTTTTGATTTAATTTTATTCAATTCCGCTTGCTGTTTTTTGCGTTTTTCAAGATTTTTCTGTAACATTTTGGCTTCGCGCTCAAAACGCTCTTCAGCTCGAGTTTTTTTCTTTTCCGGCATAGATTTTCCTCAAAAATATTTTTCTAAAAGTATAACAGCCTTGAGTATAATTAATCAAGCACAAAAGCAATACCATAAACAACACTCATATTATAGAAAGCATCAACCGACTGAAAATGATTTTTTATTTTTTTTGAAAATTATACTTGATTTTTATTTTCAATCCCTGTATGTTTCTTTCGTTACAAGGCCGCTATAGCTCAGTGGTAGAGCACGTCATTGGTAATGACGGGGTCGTAAGTCCGATTCTTACTAGCGGCACCATTTGATAAAAAGCACCTTTTGAGGTGCTTTTTTTGTTGGTATAACTGACTCTCGTAAAGTCCGATAATTCCGTTCCCTAAAATACCATTTTTTCATTTTCTATCGGACTTTTTAAGCAAAAGCCAATAAAATCAAGCATTTTTGGGGAAATAAACCCAGTCCGATAAATTTCTAACAATAATCGTCAAATACATCTCCACCGGTCCACTCTTCACCTATAGCTAGAGTAAAATATTTTTCAGCTCCTTCTGGATCAAAATATGAACCTATTGTTTCATGTATAAAATATCCATTTTGTAAAGTTATTTTTGAATTATGTCCTCCCGATTTTACATTTTCCTTTGAATCATTAAATGTTTTTACAATTAAGGCATTTTTATCTTTATTAAATACTGCTTTATCAACAATGGATACCCCATATTGATTTTTAGAAAAAACACAACCATGTTTTAATTTTTTTAAATAATTCTTTAATGTTTTTTCTTCTTCCTCTGTTGGAACGCAAGGAAATTCTGTTGGTGTTCTCCAACGGTCATATTTCTGCCGAGCATAAGGAGTTAAAGAATCTATAAATTCTGGTTCAGTGTAGTTATTTTCGCTGTAATTATTATAGTATTCGTCTGGTAATTTTTTACCATCTTGTTTTGATGCAAAAGTTTGTTTTTCATATATCCATTGTCCTAATGTACCTCCAGATGGAGGAGTATCATTCTTTGCCCATTCTTCAAGTCTTTCTCTATTAAAATGGAGATAACATCAACAACGGAAAAATACCAGGTATCTTTCTCTTCATCATAAATAGAGCGTATTTTTTTCTATTCAAAATAGTTTAATATCGTTTTGCATAAATTAAAGCTCAAACGTTGAAATTTCTATTTACCGTTCTGTTGGGCTTTTACATCGTGCCGCCGGATTGGATAATATCATAATCAACGACTTTGCCAGATTTATCAAATCCGATAAACAGATTTGTTTCCTCAAAAGTATAATTATCTTGGAACCATGACATAACCCAGCCAATGAGCGGTATCATCCAATGGTATCTTCCGGCACCATATATTTTTCGATATTCATAATATTCCAAATTGTTTTTCTGAAACACAAGATTCGGCGTTCCGAATTTTTCTCTTGCGTCTGTTTTAGAAGAAACGCCGTCCATTTGGTTTTCTATCCTGATGCGGCTGTCTGCCAATTTTTCATTTCCGATAGTGGTGCTGCAAGATGTCAGAACAATCATCGCAATTACTAATAAGACTTTTTTCATCTGCGCTCTCCTATTGAACTTTTGCCAATCTGACAACAAAATTTTGGCCGAATTCTTTTTGCCAATCCATTTTCTGCTTATCTGAAATTTCATCAGATTTGTCCGTTATGCTGAAAGAATTCGCCTTAACATGTCCGTCTGCTGAAACCTCATTATCCGTTTTTGTCAATGCAAAATGTCCGATATAGGTCACTTCCTGCGGGCGCACCGTAAATCTGATTTTGCTGTTGCCCTCATAATGTTCATCTGTTTCTACCACCGTGCGGACGACTTGGGTATTGCCATACTGTTCGGTCGTTGTATAGATATATTGCAAATAAAGGTTGGTTACCTCGTATACCCCTATCGGCAGCATCGCCGTATCATATTTGTTGCCGTCCAAGATGGTACTCATATAAAAAACTTCATTTGTTTTTATATTTTTGAAAGCGACAATATCGTTATAATTGGTGCCAAAGAACCCATCATCGGACACATTGTCCGATAAAGAGGTAATGACCACTCCGCGGGCGCCGCTGTTAAACAATGCGGGACGAAACTGACGGCTGGCGCGCAACAGGTCGCTCTCATTCGGCGTTTGCGGAAACGCGCATCCCACCACAGTCAAGCAAACACTTAGAATTAAAAACAATTTCCGCATTGCATACTCCTCATTAAATCAGCCGCTTAATTTTGAGTTCAGACTAAATAAAATTGAGGAAAAAGTAAAGAAATAACTTCACAATAACCACAATGGAAATAAGAGATTTTATAATATTGTTTCGGCGAAACATTGATATTCTCTGCCTTAAAGCCTTTATCCGCAAGAATGTTAAATATAGGCTCGTAACTTTGAAAGACTTTCCATAAGAAGTTCAATTTTATTTGCTAATCGCTTAAAATCCTCATAATCTTCAGTCCGATACGCGCATAGTATTGCGCACCATTTATCAGTTTCAGCCGTTTTGATGAGTTCATCAAACGGTTTATTTATTGAAAAATATAGATTTTTTCTTTCAATTTTGCAGTCCGATAAGATTAAATTTAAAATGTCTCTTTTTGTGCTAAGAATCGGACTTTATAGCATGAATTTGGATAATTTTTCTAATCCGTCAATAAGTGTTTCCAATGATACTGTCATGCCGAAAAAAATGAGCCGTCGTGAAGAGTATTATTCTAAAATGACGTTTAATCCAGAAAGCATGGAATTTGAGGTTACCGATGAAAATATAAAGAAAATAAGAGAATTAAGGCGTAGGTTGAAAGAAAATAACAGAGATGCTTTAACTGACAAAGAAAGTGAAATGAAGTTGGGCTTGAATGAAATGGAGTTTTCAGAAGAGGACAAGAAACAAGGGTTAAATAATTTGGAATTTTCAGAAAAAGACATAGGAAAAACAGGAGATTCAAGAACCGGAGAGGTTTTGGAAAGGCACAAAAAAATTGCTCAAAGTCAAGTGGAAGATGCTAAGAGTATGATGTTGCGGAAGAGAGTTCTGGATGGAAAAATATCCGGAAAATAAATGTTTACTCTTGATATCAGCAATATGTTTGCATATGACATGTTTGAGGGAGATAGGCTTAAGGGCAAAGTTGTATATGATCCGGCTATCGGTAAGAGAACAGTACCAGAGAGTGCTGATGAAATGGCTTGAGGAGATTATCGTATCTCAATAAAAGAGCAAAAACTTTACAACACAAGGGATGAAATATCAAAAAAAATTGAAAGTTTGCGTAATAAGATAAAAAAACAAAATACAAAACCGCCATATAAACCGACTTATAATATATCTAAAGTTTATTTAAGCACTCTGAAATTTTATCAAGGTAAAACACAAAATGGTTAAGTTTTCTGCTTTTCTTTAAATATACAAATTCTCCTGCTCAAATCCTTAAAATCCTCATAATCTTTAGTCCGATACGCGCATAGTATCGCGCACCAGTTATCAGTTTCAGCCGTTTTGATGAGTTCATCAAACGGTTTATTTATTGAAAAATATAGATTTTTTCTTTCAATTTTGCAGTCCGATAATATTAAATTTAAAATATTTCTTTTTGTGCTAAGAATCGAAATTTTTAGAAAATAGAATGTAATCTTAGCAGATTTCTACCAAAATTTTTTGAGATTTTTTGGAAAATTCAAGCATCGTCCGTTATTATTAATTCTGTCATATTAATAATATTTTTAATTCTTAGATAATCTAATAGCCACAACAGGAAGCGTACTAAACGTGCCGCTTTGCGTTTCATATCTATATGTTCCAACTTGTCTAGCACACATACCTTCAGGAATAGATATAACTTCACCATCATAAAATGACTTTTTATATTTTTCATCTAATAATAGCACAGTAGGACCTGCGAGAATACGCAATAACACTTCAGTCCCATCAGACGATCCTCCAAACTGCGCTAACGCCATACCTTTTTCTAATGCTTGAAAGACTACAAGTTCGTCTGTATCAAAGCATTCTCCATCTTTTTCAAACATAACCAAATCATCACTTTTATTTGTTAATAGAGTTGTTGTTTTAGTAATAACAAACAAAAGAACGGTTCCGCAAATAAAACCACTGAGAAATATAAAAAAATTTTTCATATCATCACTTCTTAAAAATATAACATAATATTATACTAAACTGTAATCAAAAAAAATCAACAAAATATAGAAACTAAGCAATAGCTTGAAGCTATAAAGGAAAATTGCTCATTTTTCTCTTACCTATCTTTTGCAAGGTATTAACTGTTTCATTTAGCTTATCTAGCAGGTAGCCTGCACTAAAATTTACATACATTCAAACAGCTTATTTATTGAAAAACATAGTTTTTTCCTTCAATTTTGCAGTCCGATAAGATTAAATTTAAAATATCTCTTTTTGTGCTAAGAATCGGACTTTTTTTAGAAAAACATTAAAAAAGTCAAGCATTTTACCTTTTAAAGCGTCAACACGATAAAAAGCTTGAAAATTTAAATTATTCAACATAATATTTTATTCATGAAGATTTTAATCTTAATTGCAATAATAACTCTGTATGCCACATATAAAATGTGGCGAAATAGTGTTATAACAAAACAAAATAAAGAACTGATTGAAAGCGTTACAAGTTTATACAGAGGAACCACCGCTGAACATCACTTAATACTGACTCTATTAAAATCAGGAATACATCCTCACGCTATCTTTCATGATTTGTACATCAAAAAAGATAATGGAAAATTTTCACAAATAGATTTGGTCGTTGCAACAAAAGTTGGAATTATTGTTTTCGAAGTTAAAGACTTTAGTGGTTGGATTTACGGAAAAGGCAACCAAATTAAATGGACACAAGTTTTAGCCTATGGAAATAAAAAATACAGATTTTATAATCCAATTATGCAAAATAATACACATATTAAACAGCTCCGCCAAAAAATTAAAGAAAATGTTCCTTTTTATTCTGTAATTGTATTCTATGGTGATAGTGAATTACAAGATATTAGCTTTATTCCTAAAGGGGTTTTCGTAACAAAGTGGTATAGAGTCGTTGATGTTGTCAATACAATTATACAAGAACATCCTTTATGCGACTATAAAAATAAGCACAAAGTTGTTGCTGTATTAAAAGATGCTGTTGCTAATGGCAATATACTAGAAACAGAAACACAACATATAGAAAATATAAAAGACATGCTGGGTACAGATAGAATTTTTCAATAATTAATCAGTTGATTGTTCTGCACTTTTTATTTTATTCTTTTCTGAACAGGCTTTGGCGTATATTTACTCAACTCCCATAAGCCAATCCAGACCATTCTTGATGAATAATATTTGTCAAAATTGCATATTCTTCATCTTTAGTAATTTCATGTTCTCTCCAATAATCGGTTAATTTATTACAGGTTTTCTGCCCCGTCATATGTTGTTGTATCCATTTATCAGAATGTCCGAGTTTTCGCCAATTTTCGCGTGCGCGATCTATACTTAATGATGGGTCGGCCGTTTCTTTCATGCGCTCATATCCGACACGTGCCAACCATTGTTTGATGGGTTCTGCTTTCGGACTAGGAACAGATTGAACAATTAGATAATAAAATCAGTCCGCAAACAAATTAGATTTATTTTGCACCAGACAATCCTCAAACAACTCAAGTTTTCCACTCAAATCCTTAAAATCCCCATACTCTTTAGTCCGATACGCGCATAGTATCGCGCACCATTTATCAGTTTCAGCCGTTTTGATGAGTTCACCAAACGGTTTATTTATTGAAAAATATAGATTTTTTCTTCAATTTTGCAGTCAGATAAAATCAATCTCAAAATCTCTTTTTTCGTGCCAAGAATCGGACTTTTTAAGAATTTTCCAACTTTGCTGCTATTTCAGCGATATTAGCCAAGGTTTCATCGGTTTCGGTGTCAATCTCAAGGTATCTGTCCATAACTTCTTCACCAAAAGGGAGAGAGGTTGGTTATCTGATTAACTGTCATCAATGTCATTTTAAAAAAGCAACTAAAAGTATATTTTTACTTCCAAATACTCTTAATATTAACATATCGTTCTACCTATATACAAAAATGATAGCGCTATCACTCAAGTTAATTTTTATTGGAAAGAAAATTTAAATGCCTACAAAAACAAGTAACAAATGCTCTGTAAGAGGAGTTATTAATAAATTTAATGAATTGAAATATATGACAGATATTCCTCATACAATTTCTACTGGAAATAAATTTATTGATAAAACCATCGCTAGATATGGCGCAAAAATCGTTAACAGTGCAGTTAAATCCCCTAAAGGAAAAATTGCTGTTAAAGTCGGTAAAAAAGCCTATCCCTATATAGAAAAAGGAGGCGCAAATATTGCCAGAATAAACGCAGCATACAATGAAGTATGTAAAAGAAAAAAACAGTTGATTGAAAAAAATAATTAACTAAGCTAAAATTGGGTTAAAAAAGGAGGCGGAATAATGAAATTGTGGTCAAGAGAAGCCCTGACGCTCGGGGGAATTTATAGTGTTTTAAGCACTCCTTTTTTAATGCTAAAAGCACCGATGACTGAACAAATAGCTTTATCGTTATTTGCCATGTTCATTATATGTATGTTTTTGCTTTATTCGCCTAAGTTTTCTTTATGGGTTGGCAAACAGACAGACAACTTTCCGAAACTTTCGTATTATCTGATGTCTGTCGGGTGGCTGCCTTATTTTCTTATCATCGGTCCTCTTGCCATTTTTATATGCGCCGGTGTTTTTGCTTGGGATGATGATATTTTGAATAGAACAATGAGCGTTTTTAACTTAATTTGCTCATGGGGACTACCTGTTTCACTGATTGTTGCGTATATCAGAATTAAGACAAAAATTAGGTTATAGGGCAGTTCCTAGCGGAAAGAAAAATTAAACACCCCAAAACTGCAAAAACAGAAAATATGGCTGCTGATTTTGTTGCTGGAAAAATTCCTCTTGCAAAAAAGTGGAATACTGGTTTCAATCTTGGTAAAATAGGATTTGTAGCTAAACAGACATATGAAAATACTTGTAAACGTAAAAAATAAATGTTTTAATTTTACAAATTAAACTACTCGTACGGAGATAATATTTATGAAAACTTTTGGTCAGCAGGTTTTAATTTTAGGTGGATTTTACTTTATTATCTCCTTTTTATTTTCTTTAGGAAACAGTACTGTTTTTAACGCACTTAATATGATTATGTTCGTTGCATTCATCATTTTTCTTGTCGTATTATGTTTTAAAAGAAAATATAATTTTTTAATTGGTTTTCAAAATAAATTTATAAAAAGCAGCAATTATTTGTTAGGGCTCGGCGTTGTTCAATATTTTGAAATTATTTTTGTAACAGTTCCAGGAATGTTTTATGGTTATACGGTCAGCCAAGAGCAATACAACGGTCTGGAAATTCCTGTCGCACCAGAAGGATATTTACAAATTACAAGTTATGTTTATTGGTTTCTTTTATTCAGTGTATTAATATTGATAACATATTATAATTTCAGAAAAAATGCGGAAAGAAAAATTCGTCATTAAAAAGCAAAATATTCAAGGACAAAAATATGAAACTTTATCATTATATTACAAAGGGGAATTCCGCTTTAACAGAAGGCATTCTTTCTTTTGCTAAAAATCCCAATGCAGACTTAAGCTATTATTATAAGCGCACAGGCGGAAAAACGACACATACTGATATTGTTAACTGGATGGAAAATTGTTTTGAAGGGCGAAGCCGAGGAATAAGAGCTTTTTCTGAGCCAATAAAATGGTCTGAAAAAAGTTTATCACTGAAAGATTTTATAAACAATAGCGATATGTTCTCCATTGACATAAACGCTTTAGACAAGAATGGTTTGCTAGAAGCTATTTATGTTAGCCCTTCTGTTATGGATTTACCTTTCCTTAAAGAGAGTCAAGATTGTGATGAATTTTTACAAAAACTTTCATCTTTTAAAGAAATTGACTATTCTCCTATTAATTGGAATATTTGTGATGATAATAAAGGACGGCGTTTTGCTTACGTCCGTTATTATTTAATTATCGTTAAAGATGGGATTATCCCCCCTGAATATATCCGACTAAGTCCCGCATTATAATAGATAACAATGCTGCGCCTTATATTTCAGACTGTTTACCATTGTTTCAACTTATAAACAAACAACAACGCCAAAATATCTTTTAAAGTATAATTCATTTTATTTCCGACAATTTCATTTTTTATAATTATGCATTTTTACAAGATGACCATAAATTAAAAAAAATCCTGCCTTTTAAAGACAGGATTTTTTTTATTAACGATACAAAGGATGATAGTCGATTACCGTTACAACTTTGTAAGTGTATTCGCCTTCCTTTTGCATTTTCATTGAAGTAATCTTTTGCACTTTTTCGCCGACTTTAACGCCAAGCCATTGCGGTTTATTCCGCGGACTGGCTTTGATTATGGCACCATCGCTCAAATAAAGCACATAGATGTTTTCATTATCCGCACCTTTAGCACTTTCCGAAATAAAATTATTCGAAATACTGCGGTTATAAAAAGCCGGATTATTCATCACATACGAGGATGCTGCACGCAAAACCTGTATGGTTTCAACCTTTGGCTTTTGGCCTTTCAGTTGTTCTCTACATTCGCGGTAGCTGTCAAGAGCATGTTGATGGTTCTTAACTCCGTTTGCAAATGCATCGCGTTCCTGAAAAGCATAATTCAACGAGGCAACTTGGTCATAATAACCTTCGGGAACCGTAGGTTTGTTACAAGATGTAAAACCTAAAACCATTGCCCAAACAGTAATAATAAAAAATTTTTTCATAATTTTTTACTTTTTGAATAGTGGAACAAATTTATCGCCTTCACACTTAACCAATTCTCCTTCTTTGGCCAAAATCCATTCCGGAGAATCTTTGATTTTAAACTGACGGAAAGAATTGTCAGAAAAAACCACATTTACATAGTCCAAGCGATTGTCGCCGACATATTGCGCTTTGCCGTCTATTGCCAATTCGACATCATGACGGGAATAAAACATCCCATGAAAACTCGAACTGCGCAAATAAATGGCTGTATACGCACTATATGTCCATGGCTGTGTGTCGCTGTTTTGCCATATACGTTTAATTCGGTACATTTCAGGCGCTACATTAACCGTTTCATCTTCTTTCTGCAAAGCAGCAAGCGCTCTTTTGAGGCTGTCAACCGTAGTTTTATCTTTACAGGTCTGCTTTTGCAATACCGACTTTGTCGTTTCAGAAGTTTGAACAAAAAAGTCATAACTTTTTTGAAAACGCCGGTAAGTTGCCGAATCAAACTTTGATTCCATCTGAGATAAGTACGAAAGATAGCATTTGTACCTATAATCATTCATATCTCTGTCATACTGCGTCAGCATAAAATATAACGCAAAGACAAACACACAGCCGAAAGCCGACAGGACAAGCAATATCCACATTCCTTCACTGTTACGATTTTTGGATTGTTTTTCCATACGCGAAAAATTTAATAGTAAAACATAATAAAAATATTAACTTTCAGATTAATATTTTTCATTGCTTTTGTCAATATTATACAAAAAATTGTTCTATTTAGTGTGATTTTATCTTGCCGGCTGGAGCTCAATGCCTTCATACAGATTTTTTTCAGGACTGTACGTTATATGAACATAATCACAGTTTTCAAGCCGCTGCATTTTATAGCCAAACAAACTCTCTATCAAAGCACCTATAGCATGACCATGCGAAGATATTCCGATAACCCGATTTGAACAATTATGCGCTAACTCTTCCAATACCGCCTTCAATCGCAAGCTGACGGCAAGCAAACTTTCGCCCTGAGGAAAAGGAATTGAAACATCCTCATAACTCTTTCTGTAATCAGGACAAATTTCTTCACGCTCTAACGCATATAGCCCGTTTAAAATACCATAATCAACCTCACGCAGCCGTGCATCAAATTTTACCGGCACCTTTAATTCTTCAGCCACAATTTCAGCCGTTTGTTTGGCTCGCAGCAAATCAGAGCTGACGATCAATTTAATTTTTTTATCGGATAATTTTTGCGCCAATCTATGAGCTTGTTCAACTCCGATCAAAGTCAGCGGCACAGGAGTTTCACTTTGTCCTTGAGGACGTCCCTCTGCATTCCAAATAGTTTGACCATGACGAAATATGTAAAAATGTTTTTTCATCTTTTAACCTTGCAAAAAACATTAGCATAATCAATTTTAACAATTAGTTAAAACAACATTTTTATATAGTTTCAGACCGTTGACTTTTGGCTTATATCAATATAGATTAACCTTATGGAAAATGCAAAAAACATTATATCTCTAAAAGACTGCTCCGCTGAAAAATGCCATTTAGGCGGAGGAAAATTTTTGGGATTAGCTCAAATATACCCCTTAATATCTGAATATCAAAAAAAATATGGATTAGATATTGAAATTCCACAAACTTTTGCAATTTCAACTAATGTTTTTCAAAAAAATTTCAGTCAAAAAGAAAATATTCCCGCCGAACTGCTTAATCAGGCAATGCAATGTCTTGTTGCCTGCGGCGGCAATGTAGCCGTACGCTCATCAGCAAACATAGAAGACGCTTTTGGCAAAACCCACAGCGGAGAATTTGCCTCAGCCTTAAACGTTAAGAATAGGCATCAAATGCAAGAAGCTCTGGCAATTGTATATGCTTCCGCACAAAATATCCCTCAATCAAAAATGGGAGTTGTTATTCAGCCGATGATTGAACAACCTCAAGTCGCCGGCGTAATTTATTCTCAGGATTTTAACGGCGATCCTTTGGTAACCATAAACTGGACACAAGGCAAAACCGCCGATATGCTTTTGGTTAACAAAGAAAAAGGAAACCTGACTAAAATAGGAAAATATCTTGACAACCGCAAAGGCAGACTTTCACTTTTGCAATTTTCGGATTTAGATAATCGAAAAAACAAACGTTCTGTTCTCCACAGTGTTTTTGGGGATAAACTTATGGGCAGTATATATTTGAACTCTTTCAAAAAAGAATTCAAATATATCCCCCGGCTTGTCGCCCTTTCAAACCATTTGGAAAAAGATTTGGGGTATCCGGTTGATTTGGAATTTGCAATTTCAAAAAATGGAAAAATCAATATACTCCAACAACGCCCTTACATAATGGACAGCAATTATATTGTAAAACAATACTCAAACGGCGATTGGGTCGGTTACAATAAAAATCATCCTGTTGTTTCTGGAGAAATCGCCATAGTCGACTATGATAGTGAAGAAGAATTTGAAAAATATAAAACCGACGTAAAAGAAGGAAAGTTCAAAGACAAAATATTGCTCTCAAAATATAAAAATTTTCACGGTTTTAATATATTGGCTTACGCCGATGAAGAAAGAAACGTTTTACAATCAAAATTAAAAATAGATGCAAGCTACAACCTGCATACAGAACTTTACGGACATTACGGCAACCTCTTCAGAGAAAGGGGAACTCCTTTTTTATCCACGCAGCGTAGTAACGAATTTAAAAAATTGAAAAACGGCGATTGGATAGAAATCGACTTGAAAACCGGCAATTTCACCCAACAGACACACGGCAAAATATTAAATTCCGAAAAAATGCTTAAAAATTTCAAACCAAATGAACGATAGCTGAAAAAATTCTTCTGATTTTTACATCACTAATTTCATCTTATTTATCTTTTCCGAACAATGAAATCATTTTTGCCTTGAACACGTTAGAACGCAAATTATCTTTATAATCTTTTTCGCCTTGTGTCATTTTGGCATATTCAACTTTATCCAAATAAGTCATTTTGCGGAATTTCAAACGATTGTATCCGGCCCATTTTTTCTTCATTTCCGGCGTAATTTTTTCATAAATTTCGTTTTCACGCTTAGAAACATACTTCCAAAAATCATAGCCGTCGATATTGAAAAACTTTTTCATCAATTCATTATGGCGTTCCTGATTTTCCTGTACCCCTTGAAAAGGAGCGTCTTTATTATACAATTTTGCTCTTGCTAAATTATTTTTAACATAAATCGGATATTTGTCCTGCATCCAGCCGTCAAATACCATATTAGCAATAACTTCGACTTCTTTTTCAGAAAGGCGTTCGTTTTTCGGAGTTATTTCTCCTGATTTTATTTTATCGCGATAAAAGCGGAATCTGTCTGTAATATAGCGAAAATCTTTACCATGACTAAGATAATTTTTTCTTTGCGCCACACATTGTGCAATATTAGCCGACACTTCATCCAAACAGCACTCGGCAAATTTTATCGGATAGCTGTTCCATTCTCTCATACCGCTTTTGTTATTCAGAAAATGCTGCCCTTCATGAGCTGTTGTGCAATTATGGCTGTCATTATATACATCTAAAACCGATTGCAATTTTGGATTATCTGCAATAAATTCGCGCACAACCAAAACGTCATAATTATACTTTCCCATTGCGGGCATATTGGGCAAACTATCCGCTGCCCCCAATTTATATATAATATCTGATTTTGTTTTATCCTTAAACGCTTTATCACCGTATGAAGCATAAACAGTATCGACATGGGAGCGCAATTGAAGCTTTTTAATATAAGCATGAACAGCTTTATCTTTGTTACGAAAATCGCACAAGCTGTCAACATTCAGTTTTTTTCCGTCTTTATCGGTATAATACCACCCTTTTCCTCTTTTGTAGGTCAAATTATCATAAAATTCCTGCATAGAGAGAGTATCTTTATTAACAACGACTTGTGTCCGATTAAATTGTGGAGCGTTTTCTTCCGCGACATAGTGCATCATAGCAATGCCAGACACGCCCAACAACAGGCAACTTGCAAACAATCCTTTTTTTATAATTTTGTTCTTCATCAGCCGCTCCATTTGTCTAATTTTGACTAATTATAACCTAGAGTTTGGTTCTTGTGAAGAGAGATTTTTAAAAATATTCAACATACAATGGATAATTTTCCATAAATTTTGTTCTTATTCCTCAAACAAGCATTTGTGATATTCTACATAGGAGAACACTAAAACATAGAAAAAAACAGATTTTGATTAGTGGTAAAAAATAATGGTTTTGAAAAAACTTGGGACAAATCCGGAATAAAATTATAATTCAAAATTGTCAGATTTCACCCACTTAATACGCAAAAACCCTAGGAAAACCTAGGGTTTTGAATGGTGCCGGTTATGTGACTCGAACACACGACCCACGCATTACGAATGCGTTTTATTGTCTGCTTTAATAATCCTTATTGTCCCTTATCAATCGAATAAAACCCTTGACAATTAAGGAGTTAGAGAATATTTAAACCCTAATTAAACCATATTTAAACCGATTAACTTTTATTAAAAATTAGGGACAGATTAGGGACAGAAACAATGGCCAGCAGTACAAAGAAAAAAAGCAGCCACAAAGGGGTATATTATCGCGAGCATGAAACCAGAAAGAACGGTATTCGCAAAGACCGCTACTTTATTATACGCTATACCGTTGACGGTAAACAGCATGATGAGGGGTATGGCTGGGAAAGTGAGGGCAAAACCGAAGTAAATGCTTATCGAGAACTTTGCGAGATAAAAGAAAACATAAAAAAAGGCAAAGGTTATTTTAGCCTGAAAGAAAAGGCTCTTATGGCCACGCAAGAACGCGATGCTGAATTAAAGAGAATCGGTATTTTAACCTATGAAGATTTTTTCAATAATGTATATAAAAGCGCTTATAATGCCAATCAAGGAAAAATCGGTGCGCATAATAACCATATTCTCCCTGTTATTGGAAAATATAAATTTGCAGAAATATTGCCCGTTGATATTGAAAAAATCAAAAACAATATGATTGAGCAAGACCTAGCCCCCGGCACTGTCAATAAGATTTTGGCCTATATAAGCCACGTTGTAAATATGGCTAAAGATAGCGGCTATTATACCGGCATGAATCCGATTGAAAGAGTAAAAAAGCTAAAAATTGACAACCGCAGAATCCGTTTCCTATCACGCGATGAGGCTGATGCCTTGTTTAAAAGATTAGCAAAAATGGCAACTTTGGACGTTCACGATATGGCTTTGCTTGCTTTGTGCTGTGGTTTTCGTGCCGGAGAAATCTTTAAGCTGCAATGTATAGATATTAACTTTACTGTTCGCAAAATATATATTCGTGATCCTAAGGGTGTTATCAATAGAGCTGTGCCGATGCCGCAGATTGTTTACGATATGCTGCAAAAGCGCATACAAGGCAAAGAACCTTACGAATTAGTATTTACCAAAAAGGACGGCGGACGGATTAGTGCTATTTCTGACCAATATCAAAGAATTGTTGACAGTTTAGGCTTTAATGACGGGATAATCGACGACCGTAACAAAGTGGTATTCCATACACTCCGGCATACATTTGCCTCTTGGCTGGCCATGGCTGGCGTTGATATTCTTACAATCAAGGAACTTATGGGACACTCTGATATTAAAATGACCCAGCGCTATATGCACCTTGCACCAGAAAAATATACCGCAGCGATTGCCGTCTTAGATATTCCTTTATTGTTTCAGCCCCAGAAAATGACTGAAAACAAAGAGGTTGAGATAAAATTTGAAGAAAAAAACACTTGACATATTGTTTCCCGTAGGATACAATCTTATATAAAGAAAGGACGAACATGTTTACGATTATTAAAACCGAACACTTTGACAAATGGTTAGATAAATTAAAAGACCGCCACGCAAAGGTACGTATACTTGACCGTATTAATGGTATGATAGGTGGAAATTTGGGAGATGTTAAACCCGTTGGGGAGGGTGTTTCGGAAACGCGTATACATTATGGTCCCGGCTATCGCTTGTATTTTTGCCAGCAAGGCGATGTTGTCATTGTCCTGCTTTGCGGCGGAGACAAGTCCACCCAAAACAAGGATATTGAAAAAGCAAAGGAGTTAAAAAGATGTCTGAAATAATTACCGAAAACGATTGCAAATTAAGCAGATTTGACGTTGCCGATTATTTAACCACCGAAGAGGATATTAAAGAATACCTTGAGGTCAGTCTGGAAAGCGACGATCCAGAACAGATTATAAGAGCAATCAACGATGTTGCCCGCGCTCGTGGTATGAATGAATTGGCTCAAAAAATGGGCGTTGGCCGCGCAAGTTTATACAAATCTTTAAACGGAGATGTCAAACCTCGCTTTGAAACCATTTATAAAGCGCTGCACGCTCTAGGGGTTCGTCTTGCCGTTAAAGAGTTTAAAAGCGAAGTTTCTCAATAAATATTTATTGCTTGCAAAGCTCTAACTCTTGCCTCAGCTTGTCAATTCGCCCAATCCATTCCCAAGTTGCCGGATATTGTTCTGCAGTCGCATTTTCCAGCTCAGCAGCCACAGCAGCACCGGCAACCGGATATGTCGGGCAAAACTTATAATTGACCTGCACGCATTTTGTTGAGCAAGCTGTTACGGCCAGCGTTAGGCTTGCTATATATAACAGATTTTTTAGTTTCCACATTTTCCGCCTCTTTTTGCTGAATTTTCAAAACTTCCACCTCTTTATTGCTGTGCTGCAGCGCACATTCTGCCTGCACCCTTTTTTCAATTTGATAATTGCTCCAAAACCAAAAAGCAGCCAGCGCAACCGCCAAAAGTGCAATCCGCTCCAGTATGTCAATTACTTTCGTCTTTATCATGCTTGCCTCCTCTGATGATTTCCATTACTGATTTAAGTGTCTGTAAAGGCCTGTCTATCAAAAGCCGGAGGATATTGCCCGAAAAATCAAAAATCTCACGGGCAAAGCTGCAACTACCGCCTATAATGGCGAATGTCAGATAAGCATTGACCCCCATTCCCATACAGATATTGCCGACAATCAAACTCAGGGCAATAGAGGAAAATACCTTTTTTATTTTATCCGCCCTTGATAAAGATTCTCGCGTCCAAATAACCGACAACAAGCCAAAGACAGTACCAACCAGACCAAACTCAATAAGCAGTTCCTTAATTTCTTTTAACATTTCCGCCCCTTTAATCTATGTCGTTGTAAAAAAGATGTTTGCCTACAACGGCACAAGGAGCTTTACCCTCAGCCCAGCGCGGTTTTGCGCAGGCTTTGGGATTATAATAATGAGTTGCCCCCTTTGTTATGTCGCTGATTTTACCCTCATAGGCTTGCTTGGCAATCTCCAGACACTCCGCAAAAATTTTATTCAGCGGCGTAACCTCAAGGATTACCTTGCGGTTTGGATCTTTTTCATTCCAACAAGAAAATTGCCACGGTTTTAGGCAGGTTGCTGCAATCGTCGGGACTTTTTTGCCGTCGATAATACGCCAACCGCACTGTTTTCTTTTTTCCACTCTGTTTAAAATAACACAGGCAACAGCAACTTTGCTCTGCCTGTCTTCTCCTCTTGCCTCGCCGTACAGTGTGCGGGCAAGCGTATCAATATCCGTTTCCGCTGTCATTGTTTTTACTTTCTCAAAACAAACAATGACCCGGCTCTTTTAAGCTCCCTATAAATAACATACAAATAAATTCGGCAAAACATCAACCTAAATTTCGTCTTGCCCCACAATCTCGTTGTACTCGGCCAATGTAATTGTGCCTTTTTCAACGCTGGCCGCCAGCTGCTCGCTGCTAATCCGGCCTTGTTCGTACAACCTTTTAAGACTTTCTGCCACTTTTCTCATAGCACGCCCTCCGTAACCAGTTGTAATGTGTAGTCGTCAATAATATCCTCCTCATGCCGCAGCTGCACGGCCTGAGCAATAGAGTACGCCTGATATTCGGCAGGCGTTAAAAAAGCCTCGTCATATTGATAAATTTTGACGGGGCTTTCTTCGTTTGTACCGGAGCGTTCAACTTCGGTAATATTTTTGCGGATATAGATGCCGTTAGGCGATAAGTCTTTGTCCACCTCCGCCGGACGGCTTGCGCTTTCCGCTCTGCGCCAAGTTATCGTTAGCATTTTTTGCCTCCTTTGCTTTTGCTTTCATATAGCGCGAGATTTTTCGCTTGCAAAACTGAATATTTACAAGCGGTTTGATGTATTTGAGATATACGCCCCGCGTGTCCGTATGCTCAAACCAGCCGATATATGACACCATTTGACAGGCCTCATACCAACTGAAATGCTGTTTTTTAGCAATCCTCTTGGCTTTTCGGGTTGCTTTCAGCATAATCCGCCGCCGCATGGTCGTGCGGTTGCGGTAAAATCTAAATCCCATAAAATCAATAAACCGGCCGGTATTTTTGCCGGACTTATTAACATAGTGGAATTTGAAAACCTGATAATTTTTCTTAACCTCCAAATGCTTTGCTTTCAAAATTTCCCGTATTTCCTCCAAAACACGGTGCAGCTGCTTTTTGTTGCTGCCCATAAGCACCATATCATCAAGATAGCGGACATATATCTTAACGCCCAGCTTTTCCTTGATCGCATGGTCAAGATCCTGTAAAAACCAGTTGGCAAGCCATTGGCTTGTATAATACCCAACCGGCAGCCCCAAGGACACAATCTCGCCGTCAAGCTCGGCCTTGTTACTGTCAAGAATGGCATCAAACAGCCAAATAATGCCCTCATCTTTAATATATTTGCGGATTCTCTGCTTAATCAGCTCAATATCAACGCTTTGATAATAATGCCTTATATCAAGTTTCAAAACATACCGGCAATCGGCGTTTTTGTCCCTGATACATTTTTCCAAATATTTCTTGCCTTTATGGCAGCCGCGGTTCGGAATA
>ENA-ORNT01000127-ORNT01000127.1-human-gut-metagenome-genome-assembly--contig:-NODE-127-length-55084-cov-5.688255_pt1 | contig 55084 bp, 55 predicted proteins | sample MGYA00242120_ERZ509032 | MGnify/ENA primary metagenome ERZ509032 (study PRJEB26280, sample SAMEA2338729) | human gut metagenome | biome: human gut; feature: human-associated habitat; material: faeces...
GGGGCGAAGTCGTAACAAGGTAGCCGTAGGGGAACCTGCGGCTGGATCACCTCCTTTCAAAGAAGATAGAGAATATACTGTCCACATATCCTTTAGGAGCGAGGGGTTTGTAGCTCAGGTGGTTAGAGCGCACGCCTGATAAGCGTGAGGTCGGAAGTTCAAGTCTTCCCAGACCCACCAAGTTGGGGGTATAGCTCAGCTGGGAGAGCACCTGCTTTGCAAGCAGGGGGTCAGGAGTTCGAACCTCCTTACCTCCACCAGAAAACTTCTGGGGGATGTTATAGAAGAGAGTAAATAAGAGAAAGAAGAAATTAGATAATAAAAATCTAATGGAGTATAAGAAAAGTATAATATACACCTTTTTAGACTATGAAGAAGTAGTTTAGAAAGCGGGTAAATTTTACTGAGTAAATACGGCGTATAGATGATGTAAGATTATTTATACGATAAAGAATCAAGCGATAGGTAAGGGCATTTGGTGAATGCCTTGGCAATCAGAGGCGAAGAAGGACGTGATACACTGCGAAAAGCTGCGGGGAGTTGTGAATAAGCATTGATCCGCGGATGTCCGAATGGGGGAACCCACAGAGCAATCTGTATTCTAGACTGAATATATAGGTTTAGAAAGCGAACGTAGGGAACTGAAACATCTAAGTACCTACAGGAAAGGAAATCAACCGAGACTCCGAGAGTAGTGGCGAGCGAAATCGGACCAGCCAATTTGCTCAATCGAAGGAATTAGAATCATCTGGGAAGGTGAGCCATAGAGGGTGAGAGCCCCGTATAAGTAGTAAAAGATTGAGTAAGAGAGTAGGGCGGAGCACGAGAAATTCTGTCTGAAGATAGGTCGACCACGATCTAAGGCTAAGTACTACTGATTGACCGATAGTGAACAAGTACCGTGAGGGAAAGGTGAAAAGCACCCCGATAAGGGGAGTGAAAAAGAACCTGCAACCGGATGCCTACAAGCAGTCGGAGGGACAAAGGTCCTGACGGCGTACCTTTTGTATAATGGGTCAGCGAGTTAGTCTATCTAGCAAGCCTAAGCCGATAGGTGGAGGCGGAGCGAAAGCGAGTGTTAATAGCGCGTTAAGTTAGATGGATTAGACCCGAAACCGAGTGATCTAGCCATGATCAGATTGAAGGTTGGGTAACACCAACTGGAGGATCGAACCCACATCTGTTGAAAAAGATGGGGATGAATTGTGGCTAGGGGTGAAAGGCCAATCAAACTCGGAAATAGCTGGTTCTCCGCGAAAACTATTTAGGTAGTGCGGTAGGCGGACACCTTGAGGGGTAGAGCACTGAAAGAGCTAAGGGGGAGCGATCCTTACTAAACTTTATCAAACTCCGAATACTCAAGAGTGATACTTACCAGACAGACAGTAGGTGCTAAGGTCTATTGTCGAGAGGGAAAGAGCCCAGACCGTCGATTAAGGTCCCTAAATTATGGCTAAGTGGTAAAGGAAGTGGAATATCCAAAACAGTCAGGAGGTTGGCTTAGAAGCAGCCATCCTTTAAAGAAAGCGTAATAGCTCACTGATCTAGTTAAGACGTTCTGCGCCGAAGATGTAACGGGGCTAAAGCCATATACCGAAATCACGGAATTATGCTGAAAGATGCATAATTGGTAGCGGAGCGTTCTGTAAGCCGGGGAAGGTGTGCTGTAAAGCATGCTGGAGGTATCAGAAGTGAGAATGCTGACATGAGTAGCGAAAAGAAGAGTGAGAGACTCTTCCGCTGAAAGTCCAAGGTTTCCTGCGTAAAGCTAATCTGCGCAGGGTTAGTCGGCCCCTAAGGCGAGGCAGAGATGCGTAGTCGATGGGAATCAGGTTAATATTCCTGAACCGGAAGGGAAGTGACAGATATAGTAGTTAGTGAGTTCTTAATGGATTGAGCTTGCTGGTGATATGTCTCGGGAAATAGCCCCTTCGAAGACCGTACCAGAAACCGACACAGGTGGACAGGTAGAGTATACCAAAGCGCTTGAGAGAACTATGTTGAAGGAACTAGGCAAAATACTTGCGTAACTTCGGGATAAGCAAGCCCCAAGATCGGGCAACCGGTAGTGGGGGGCACATACTAGGGAGTAGCGACTGTTTAACAAAAACACAGGACTCTGCGAAATTGAAAGATGAAGTATAGGGTCTGACGCCTGCCCGGTGCTGGAAGGTTAAGGAGAGATGTGCGAGCATTGAACTGAAGCCCCAGTAAACGGCGGCCGTAACTATAACGGTCCTAAGGTAGCGAAATTCCTTGTCGGGTAAGTTCCGACCTGCACGAATGGCGTAACGACTTCTCCGCTGTCTCCAACATAGGCTCAGCGAAATTGAATTCTGAGTTAAGATGCTCAGTACCCGCGGTTAGACGGAAAGACCCCGTGAACCTTTACTATAGCTTTGCAGTGGTATTAGGTAAGACATGTGTAGGATAGGTGGGATGCTATGAAGGTAAGACGCTAGTTTTACTGGAGCAGACGTTGAAATACCACCCTTGTGTTATTTGATATCTAACCTGCTTCCGTAAACCGGAAGAGGGACCCTGCATGGTGGGTAGTTTGACTGGGGCGGTCGCCTCCCAAAGAGTAACGGAGGCGCGCAAAGGTTGGCTCAGATTGGTCAGAAATCAATCGTTGAGTGCAATGGCATAAGCCAGCCTGACTGCGAGAGCGACGGTTCGAGCAGAGTCGAAAGACGGTCATAGTGATCCGGTGGTCCCGAGTGGAAGGGCCATCGCTCAACGGATAAAAGGTACTCCGGGGATAACAGGCTGATTCCGCCCAAGAGTTCACATCGACGGCGGAGTTTGGCACCTCGATGTCGGCTCATCACATCCTGGGGCTGGAGAAGGTCCCAAGGGTTTGGCTGTTCGCCAATTAAAGTGGTACGCGAGCTGGGTTCAGAACGTCGTGAGACAGTTCGGTCCCTATCTGCCGTGGGTGTAGGATACTTGAAAGGATTTGTCTTTAGTACGAGAGGACCGAGATGAACATACCTCTGGTGTACCAGTTGTAACGCCAGTTGCAACGCTGGGTGGCTAAGTATGGAAGGGATAACCGCTGAATGCATCTAAGCGGGAAACCCACCTTGAAACAAGGTATCCCCATTAGAACCGTGATAGACGATCACGTTAATAGGCAGGGTGTGTAAGCACAGCAATGTGTTCAGCTAACCTGTACTAATAGTTCGATTGGCTTGATTTTTTAGCGTATAAATAATCTTATAGATTTTATCAATAATTTCTTTGCAGAGGTGTTTAGATGATCTGGTTGTAATAGCGGAGGTGTCCCACACGATCCCATTCCGAACTCGACTGTTAAACCCTTTAGCGCCGATGGTACTTTGTCTTAAGACACGGGAGAGTAGGTCGCAGCCAGATCTTCTAAACATCTCTGTTCTCTTTTATTTATGACCTCAAGTTTTATGCTTGAGGTTTTTTTTATTTTAAACGGTGTTGTTTGCGGATTAGCAAAAGTTTGTCCCTGAAAACATATATTTAGCGGTCATTATAATTTCCCCTGAAAACTTTTAACCTCCTGCTGACTACTCATATATCCAAATGCCTTAAACTATTATCTATCCTTAACCCATAGCATTATATAATCCTTTCTTATCCCCTAAAACGCATTCCTGATGCTTGTCGTTGCTAAAATATTGAAGAAGAGCGGCCGGAGCTGACAGAAGAGCAGCGAAGACGCGAATTGCAGGAAGAGCGCATTGATATTATGGCCGGCGAGGGTATGAACGAGGATGAAGCCCGTTTTAGAGTGATGACCGGTAAAGAACCCGATGAACTCGACCGGAAATTGGGGTTTGATTTTATTCCTTATCAGCTGGGGAAAGCGTTAACTGAACGTGAAAACGGCTACAAAATAGCCGATGACAATGAAACGGTTGAAGCTGTTACTATACCTGACGACGCTGTACCGGAGTTCAAAACAAGGTCTGATTTGCGTAATTGGCTGATTGGTAAATTTAATGAAATCGGCAATGTAACGATAAACTCTACCGGAGCAAATGTCGAGTTTAATAAAACGAGTGCGCAAAGAGCTATTAAAAATGCAAGACAAAAGAAAAATAATATTGCATATCCTGAGATAGAAAAAGTCGTATCCGGTGCAAAATATTCCGGTTTTAGAGAAGCAGATGAAAGGCACCAAAATGTTAAGGGGCAAGATGTTTATCATTCCGGTGTTGTATATAAGGGAGTTCCGTATAGTGTTGAGTTTTATGTTGATGTTCCGCTGCACGGAAATACCGGAGATAATTTTGCAGGAAATAAAATAAGTAAAATAGAAATAGCGCCAACAGAAACACAGGTTACTTCTGAAAATCAGAATAGGCCTGCTAATAATCTGTCCGACGCTATTTCTAATATAAGTTTAGCGGTTTTGCGCGGAAAAGTCAAGCCTGCAAGATATGACGCGTCTACAAGTACTTATTATCAAGTGGCTGAAGAAAATGCTCGGTTGGATGCGGAAAACCCAATTTATAATGGTGAAACAATCAATATCAACGGACAAGAGAAGACTGTTTACAACTCAAACGGCGACAGAATAGCGCAATCTGCAGAGGCATTGCGTAACTTTTATAAATGGTTTGGCGACAGCAAGGCTGTTGATGAACAAGGCAGACCGCTGGTGGTTTATCATGGGACATATGCGGAGTTTGATACTTTTGATAAAGAAAAAATAGGCGGAGCACACGACCAAGGTTTTTATGGGAGAGGCTTTTATTTTTCAAGATACAAAGGAGAGGCAAGAAGTTATGGAAGTAAAGTGATGCCTGTATATCTAAAAATAAGCAAACCTTTTGATTTAGAGGGTGTTGATAGTGGCAAATATTCTGGAATGAATAACATTTTTGAAAAAGGAGCAATTCTATTAAGACAGCTTGGTTTGTTGGATGAGGAACAATTAAAGAAGTTAGATTTTTATGAAAAAACAAAAAAGGATTTTTTAAATAAAATTGAGGTATTTCCACCATCAGAAAACCAAGATGTATGGTTTGGAGAGGTAGAAAGCCCATCAGGACAAAAAATATTAGAAAGGGCTTGGGAATCAGACAATACTAAAGACGGTTTAATAGATGTATTATGGAATAAATACACAAGATATATAAAATATGATGACGGCACATATTTTCAATATATTCTTGATGGATTGAGTTTTACTGGATTTATGAGAGATGACGGATATAGACCAAATGAATTTACGGAAAAACTAGAAAAGCTTGGTTACGATGGGGTATATCAAGGGGATGAATTTGTAGTCTTTGAGCCTAATCAAATAAAATCCGTTGAGAACCGCGGGAGTTTCAGCCCTGAAAGCGACAATATTTATTATCAGCTCGGGGAAGTTCCCATTCCGTCTTATGAATTTTATGATAACATAAAAGCGTCTCCGCAATATCAGGATAATATTAAATATTCTGAAGAAGTTTTTGATATGGTGAAATCCGCCCCGCATGTTGAGTATGCGAGTATTGACCAAAGCATAAACCGACTAGGCGGGCAGTCTACATACATTGACGGTTATTTTGACAATGGGGTTAGTTTTTTAATAAGGATTTCTGACCATGAGAGCAATTATGATTTATCAAATGTCAGTGTTGGTTATGGAGCTGATAAAAATAAAATATTGGAATTGTTGGAATACAGAAGAGGTGAGCCTGACCGTGCAAAAGAAGCGTCTCGCCAACGGCATATAGCCTTTACTGAATTGTTGAAAAAGCTAATACCGGAAAGTTATTATCAATATGCGGATTCTAAAGAAACATTTAAGGAACTGGCTAAACAAGGCGTGATTGAACGGCCGGTTACGTGGGGTTTTAATCCTAAAGAACAGGAAAAATACGGAAAATTAGGTGTTAGCTGGAAAGATATTGAAAATTTTGTAAAGAAAAAAGGCGACTGGGCGGAAGAGCAAGGGGAAGTTTATTATCAAGGTCAAATTGCGGATAATGCCGGAGCGGTGGAATTGACCATTAACACGGCGGAAGAAACGGCGGGCGTATCGGAAGATGAATTTAAGCAGAAAATGCTTGATACGCTTAAATCTTTTAAGGGAAATAAGATTTTTAACCAGTCTTTAGGCGGTGAAATTGAAATCAGAACCTCGTCAATCAAAAAATATAAGAGCTTTTTTGCTGATAAAAACAAACGGCTGATTGTGCCTTATATACCGGAATTGTTGGCAAAGGCAAGGTTTGTCAGCGAAAATACATACACACCGGAGACGGAAAGTAATATTATTGCATACTGGAAAGCGGATTTGCCGATAAATATTGATTCGGATACTTATAATGTTCATTTGACAGTAAAGCAAGACAACAACGGTAATTTCTTTTGGGACGCGCAAGTGCAAGAAAAAGCCCCTCGCACCACACCGGCTACAAATCCGGGGGATAAGGGGCTTGCTTCTGATATTTCAGAAGATACCTTAAATATAACACCGTTGAAACAAAATGTCGATAGAAATTTGGTTGTAACGCATGCAACAACACTTGATAAGAATGTTCATTTAACTGTTAAAAAAGATAATCATGGCAACTTCTTTTGGGATGCACAGATAAAAGAAAGCCCCCAACACGCCACACTGGCTACAAATCCGTTGGATACGGGCGCAAAAGCTAAACAATCAGCTTGTCAAAGTAGAAATGTTATATTTCTATTTTGGTATGACAAAATGATAAATTTATCTTGTCTTTAAAAAGATGCAAGTGTAGATTCGACCATAGAGAAGATGATGATTTTTCAGATTTAGTTTGTTCTTCTAATATTCATTATATACAGGTCTAGAATCTAAATTATAAAGGAGTATGTTATATGCGGCACCAAAAAGTAATTAAGTTGTTTTGTTTGATACCGATTTTTGGGTGGAAAGAAAAAAATTCTTGTAAGGTTTGGAAAATTTTAGGTTTACCTGTTTTAAAAAGCAGAAAAGTATCAGGTGATAAAACTGTTAAATATTATGTTTTTGGTATACCATTTATAAAATTAAGTAAGAAAATTAAATAGCATGATAAATATTTGTATGATAACTGATAATAATTATGTTATCCCAACTGCTGTTGGAATGACATCTGCAATTTTAAATAAAAATGATAATAGTATTTATCATTTTATTTTATTGCTTAATGGGGTTTCAGATGACAATAAAAGCAAATTGTTGCAATTAAAAAGTAAAAATGTATTAATAGATTTTATTGATGTTAGTAGCGATAAATATTCTGCGATCAATGTTCAAACGCATGTCCCAGTAAGTGCTTTGTTAAAATTTGATATTCCGAATTTAATTTCTGAGAATAAAATTTTATATATAGATGGTGACGTTATTATTCAAAAAGATTTAACTGAATTATATTACACAGATATAAAACAATATTCTTTGGCTGCGGTTCGTGATATGGGTGGAGAACTGTTGCAAAAATTTAACGAAAAAGTAGGCGTATCAAAATATTTTAATTCAGGGGTAATGCTTCTTAATTTAGAGCGTTGGCGAAAAGATAATATTTCGGAAAAATTGATTTTAGCCAAAAAAAATAATCCTCAATGGAAGTGTATGGATCAAGATGCCTTAAACTATGTTTTAAGTTCTTCAACCAAATGGATAGATGTTAAATACAATAGTATGATAGCGCTTTATAAAGCCTATAATTATGATATTGAAGAGGTTAATGATTTTTATAAATCCAATTATAAAACTTATAATAAACTTGAAAAAGATTCTATCATAATTCATCTTGCTGGAGAAAGTAAACAGAGACCTTGGAAAGTAATAGGCGGGGCTTTTTGTTCATTGTGGGATGAATATTACAAAAAATCACCTTTCAAAAATAAAATATTACATAGAGAATTGTATAAGACTAAAAATGTAAAAGTAGAAAAAGGTAAAGAAATAAAAACATATAAGTTATTAAATTTTATTCCAATTTTGAGCATCGAAAAAAATAAAATGGAAAAAACAATATTAACCATTATTACCGTTTGTTTTAACATTAAAGATGAGATAGAACGCACCTGCCAAAGTATTGTTAACCAGACATGGCAAAATTTTGAATGGATTGTTATTGATGGCGGATCGACAGATGGAACCGTTGATATATTAAAAAAATATTCTGACAGAATTAATATTCTGGTTTCAGAGCCTGATAAAGGTATATATAACGCCATAAATAAGGGAATTAAATTGTCGCACGGCGAATGGCTGAACTTTATGAATGGTGGGGATAGATTTACCTCTAATGATGTGTTGAAAGAAGTTTTTTCAGGCAAAGAATATAGTGCAGATGTGCTTTATGGAAAAAAATACAATTATGATGACAATGGTGTTATTAACACGAGATGTTTTCCAGCAAAATTGTCTAAGAAATATTTTCGTAAAGACTGTATTTGTCACCAATCATCATTTATAAAGAGATATCTATTTAAAAAATATGGTATGTATGAGGAAAAATTGAAAATTGTGAGTGATTGGGAAAAGTGGATCGTTTTTGCAGAAAATAACAGAAAATTTTATTATTTGGATATGTTTATTGCTGATTTTTGGCTAAATGGTATTAGTAGCGCAAAATTACCAGAGCATAAATATGAGATAGAACAAATAAGATACAAACATTATGTTAATAGAACTAAAATTACTCTTTTCAACTTTATACCTTTATTAGCTATTGATTCTAAATAGGAGAAAATATGCAAAACTATACAATTCAAACAAATAATGTTTGTGCTCGGCAGATTTCTTTTTCGATTGAAGACAGAAAATTATACAATATTAAATTTTCAGGAGGATGTCCGGGGAACACTTTAGCTATTGGTAAATTGTTAGAAGGAACGGAAGCCCAAAGAGCGGTAGAGCTTTTGAAAGGCAATGATTGTCGCGGTAAAGGTACATCTTGCGCTGATCAGTTGGCCAGAGGTATTGAAAAAGCATTGGCAGACTAATATTGCTATAAGTGAAAAGTTTTTGTTATTAAACATAAAACCCCGCATTAGTGCGGGGTTTTTCAGTTTGTATTAACTTATGGCAGCAAAGGTGACCACGCAGGGTCGGAGGCATCTGCCGGAGTTATAATCATACGTTCATTATATCCGGTTAAGTCAATGGTATACAGTTTTACCGGAGCGCTTGAGCGTCCTGAGGGGCGGTCTTGTCTGAAATACATCAGAACACGTCCATTAGGTGCCCATACCGGAGCCTCTACCAGATAGCCGCTTGTAATCAAACGTTCACCTGTTCCGTCAGGGTACATAACACCGATATAAAATTGTCCTTTTGCCATTTTTGTGAAAGCAATATAGTCGCCGCGCGGTGACCATACAGGTGTGGCGTAACGGCCTTCACCATAACTTATACGATGGATATCGCTGCCGTCTGCGTTCATAATATAAAGCTGTTGATTGCCGCCGCGATCAGAGTTAAAGACAATTTTTTTGCCGTCAGGAGAATAGCTCGGCGAAGTATCAATTGCTGAACCAAAGGTTAATTGTTTGCTCTTGTTGCTTTTTAAATCCATTTCATAAATATTGGTTACGCCGTTTTTGGCATAGCTTAACAACAATTTTGAGCTGTCCGGTGAAAATACCGGAGCAAAAGTCATACCTTTGAATTGTCCGACCAAACGTTGATTGCCGGTTTCAATATCTAACAGGTAAACGCGCGGTGTGTCGCCGGCAAAAGATAAATAGGTGATTTTTTGCAGGTTGGGCGAAAAGCGCGGGGTTAGAGCCATTGAAGCTCCGTTTGTTAAAAATTTGTGGTTTTCGCCATCCTGATCCATAATTGCCAAGCGTTTTACACGACGGGTTGCGGGACCGCTTTCTGAAATATAAACAACACGGGTGTCAAAATAACCTTTTTCACCGGTTAATTGTTCATAAATTGCATCGGCAATTACGTGAGCCACACGGCGCCAATTGTCTTTGGTGGTGGTAAAAGATTGTCCTTTTAGCTGCTCTTCGGCAAAAACATCCCATAAACGAAATTCAATTTTTAAGCTCTTGCCGGAAATTTCGCTGATTGCACTTTGAACGAGAGCTAAAGCGTTGATGGCTTGCCAATCGCCGAAAGTCGGCATTTCATCAATAGATTTGAATTTTTGAATATAACTTTGTCTTGAAATAACGCGGAATAATCCCGAGCGCTCTAGGTCGGCAATTACGACTTCGCGAATTTGTTCGCCGTATGTCGCAGCTTCGTTACTGCTGCTGACCATATCAGCAATAGCAACAGGCATTGGATCACGCATAGCGCCGTTTACGTCAATCATCAATTCGGCATTTGCCGAGTTGGCAAATAGTGACAGAAACAGGCAGAAAAAAGAAAAAATTTTCATTGTAAAAGACCTTCGATTTTTTAAATTTACTTGTTTTTAGATTTAGTATATGTTTATTAAAATTTCATTAGCGGGTTAAGGATTTTATATATGTCATTGTCTGATTTTAAAAAGGAATTATCTCCTAAAAAAGCTATTATAGGCTTTGATTACGGTTCAAAAAGATTGGGAGTGGCCGTCTCCGATTTAACTTTAACTATTGCCACTTCATACACTATTGTTCAACGGCAGTCAAAAGCAACAGATTTTGCGCAAATAAAAAAAATCATAGCTGAAAAAGAAATCGGCGGTATGGTTTTTGGCTTGCCTTTGCAAATGAACGGACAAGAAGGTGAAATTGCTGCCGAAACACGAGCTTTTGCTCAAGCTCTGCAAAAAGAAACCGGCTTGCCATGCGCTTTTTGGGATGAACGTCTTTCATCATCAGCCGTAGAAAGTTTTTTAATACAGGAAGTCGATTTATCACGCAATAAACGCAAAAAAATATTAGATGCCTCTGCTGCAGCTTACATTTTGCAAGGTTTTCTCGATGCATTAAAAAAAGCCTGATTTTTATCAGGCTTTTTTGTTGTTTTTGCTGTTTGTTATTCTTCACCAACATACATGCCGGTTGCTCTTGCCGCTATAACATAATCGCTTTGCGGGTTGAGAAGAGTTGTTCCTTCTTTGACTACTTCATCAATATCATAATCGGCAATAGAATTGTTTTTCCAAACGACCATGCGGTTTGTGTGGCCGGATTCTAACAACGAAACGGCTTTTGCGCCGAACATAGTGGCCAAAATGCGGTCAAACGATGAAGGATTTCCCGAACGTTGAGTGTGTCCGAGCGTGGTTACGCGGGTTTGAAATTCTTTATAACGTTTGTTGAGTTCGGCGCTCAGATATTGACCGATACCGCCGTAAACACTTTCACCGACTTTGTTGGTTGCGGCAGAAACATGTTGTCCGTCTTCACGTTTAACACCTTCTGAAACAACGATTAAAGCATGGTTGCGTCCGGTTTCTTTAATGGATTTTAATTTGGCAATAATAGAATCGATTTTGTAAGGAATTTCTGGAACCAAACAAACATCAGCCATGCCGGCTAAAGCTGAATGCATAGCCAGATGTCCTGCATCTCTGCCCATAACTTCAAGAATTAAAGCGCGATTGTGGGAACGCGCGGTCAAAGCCAAACTGTCAAGGGCTTCTGTGCAAACCTGACAAGCAGTGGAAAAACCAACTGAAGAATCGGTAATCGGGGTATCATTATCGATTGTTTTTGGAATACCAACCATTTTAATACCAGCCATGTGGCAGTAATTGCTTACAATGTTCATAGAACCGTCACCGCCGACAACCACCAAAGCATCGAGTCCTAATTCACGAGCGCCTTCGCCAAAACGTTTTGACAAAGTTTCCATAGATTCAAGCTTAACACCGCTGTTTAACGACCCCAGATATGAACCGCTTAAACGAGGCCACGGGCTGTTTGAAAAACTGCTTTCGGTCAAAACTTCAAATTGAAGCGGGCGGTTGGTTAATCCGTCTGTGCCGAATTTGATGCCGTAAACTTCCCAGCCTTTAAGGCTTGCGGCATTGACAACAGAGCGAATAACCGCATTAAGTCCCGCGCAGTCGCCGCCGCTGGTTAAAATGCCAATTCTTTTGATAGTACTCATTTTGATACTCCTGTTACATAATTTATTGGTTGATTAATTACCATAAATGTGGTACATTTCAATACAAATTTTGCAGACGGTAAAATTTTTTTGTTTGAGCTTTTTTATTGGGAATAGCAAAAATCATGGTAAAAAATGACAATATCGGCAAACTCCAGCATCAATTGTGCGAATTAAGGTTGGAGGAAAGGCGCGTATGTTCTGATATCAGGCATTTGGTTGCCCGTAATAATATGATTGATTTTGCACAGGCAAAGCAGCTGAATGCATTGAAAAGCGGCGTTAAGAAAAAAATAGAAACAGTAGAAGCAAAAATTATGCCTAATATTATTGCATAAAACAGTTGCAATTGCCGTTTTTGTGTGTTATCTAAAATCCAGATTAATTTTTTTAGAAGTTGAAATGAGGTGATTTTAAGTGGTTCAGGTTACTGTTATCGGTAATGACGTTGGTCAGTCTTTGAAAGTTTTGAAGAAGAAAATGCAGCGTGAAGGTATTTTTCGTGAAATGAAACTGAGACGTTGCCATGAAAAGAACTGTGAGAAAAAAGCTCGCCGTCAGGCAGAAGCTATCCGCAGATCCCGTAAGCAACTTCGCAAACGTTTGGATACAGAAGGATTCTAGTCCGGAAGTTTTTTATAAAAAGCGCTCTATTGTGAGCGCTTTTTTTGCTGTTTGTAAGAATGTTTTTGAAAATGCAATAATGCTGATTTAAAGTAAGCTGTGAAACAACATAATTTGCAATAAAAAAAGCTGTTTTCTATCAAGAAAACAGCTTTTGCGCTTTCAGATTATATAAATTAATAATCTAAATCTTCTTCACCTTTATAATCGGCGTACGGATCTTCTTTGCAAGAATAATATCCGTGGCAACTGCGATCCGGAAGCATTCCCATATTTTTGCAGTCTTGCTTTGTGTATACGCAGTCAGCAGGACAGCAATATTTGAAGTAGCGGCTGTTTGACGGACAGGTTTCTACGCCATATTCGCCTTGACGGCAGCTTGTTCTTGTGTAACCGCTGTTTTTACATATACTGACAGATGTTGATGAGCTGTTTTTTCTTGTTTGACTGCGAACGGTATTTGCGCCCGAATCAACAATAGAACGTACGCCCGCCGTTGCATTACAGGCAAACAATATAGCGGTCAGACATACAGCGATAAAGGATATTTTGTGCATTGTTTTTCTCCACAACTTTCTATTATAAATATAATAGCGCAAAATCTGATGATTTTCAATATTAAAAAAGTGCTGCTTTGATAAGCAGCACTTTTTGTTGGAAAAATAAATTTATTTTTCTTCACCGACAATACATTCCAGAGCGGTTTGCGTGAAACCTTTGATAATATTGGCGCTCTTATTCAACAAAGCATGCTCATCAAGCGAAAAAGACGGATAAAGTTTGCCGTGAATACCGTTTTGACCTATAATGCAAGGCAATGACATACAAATATCTTTTACTCCTTCAACTTCATCATGGTGAGATGAAACATTCAGGATAGCGTATTCATTTGTATTAATGGCCTGACATATACGTGTCAGTGAACCTGCAATACCGAATGTTGTTGAACCTTTGCCGCTGATAATCTTGTAAGCGGCATTGCGGACATTGTCATCAATGTCAGCTTTAATTTCAGTAGTCATCGGTTTGCCGATTTCCTGAGCCAGTTTTTCAATTTGTACGGTTCCCGCTACGGCATTGGACCAAATCAAAACTTCGCTGTCGCCGTGTTCACCGAGCACATTGGCGTGAATGGATTTTGGCGAAACGCCCAAATGGTAACCCAGCAAGGTGCGAAAACGAGCTGTGTCAAGCACTGTTCCGCTGCCGAATACTCTGTTCTCTGGAAAACCGGAAATTTCCAATGCTACTCTAGTCATTACATCAACCGGATTTGCTGCAATAAGCAAAATTGTTTCAGGGGCATATTTGACAACCTGCGGGATGATATTTTCAAAAATTTTTACGTTTGTTGCCAAAAGATCGTTACGTGTCTGTCCGGGTTTTTGATTTGCTCCGGCGGTAATGATTACGACATCGGCTTCTGCTAAGTCTTCATATCCACCTGCTTTTATTTTGTTGGCATAGGCAAAAGGCGTTGCGTGTGCAATATCTTCAGCCTCAGCTGCCGCGCGGGCTTGATTTTGATCGATTAAAACAACTTTACGGGCAACGCCGCGCATAATCAAAGAGAAAGCCGTAGCGCTTCCAACGCCGCCGGCACCGACAATTCCTATTTTCATTTTTCCAGTCCTTAAAAAATTACTCCGCACAAAAAATAAGTATAAAAAGTTTAAAAAGCAAGAGAGCTTGCTGTAAAATCAATCAAAAAATATTTCAAAATCCTACAAAAGATTATATTTTATGATATTGTTTATATTCAAAGGGTTAATAAAAAAAGAACTTTTCATGAAAATCAAACTTTTATACACGAAAAACTTGTAAATAAAATGCAATAAAAACAATGTTGTAATTAATAAAAAGATAAATATTTCGATATAAAAATAAAATAATGCTTGTCAATTGCTATAAAATTGTGGTAACAAAGCACCACGGGTCAAAGATACGTGCCCGATGAACTTAATATGTGTTTAATATTTTAGAGGTTTATCAAATGACTGATACAGCTAATCGCGTTAAGAAGATTGTGGCAGAACATCTTGGCGTTGAAGAATCAAAAGTAACAGATACTGCCAGCTTTATTGACGATTTGGGCGCAGATAGCCTTGACACCGTTGAATTGGTTATGGCTTTTGAAGAAGAATTTGGTTGCGAAATTCCGGATGAAGCTGCTGAAAAAATTCTGACGGTTAAAGATGCAATTGATTATTTGAATAAAAACGCTTAGTTTTTGTTTTAGGTAATATCTGATTAAACTCGCTTGACATGAAGCGAGTTTTTTCATATAAAAAACGCTTGTAAGTATAATAATACAAAGGATATTTAATGAGAAGAGTAGTCGTAACTGGTATGGGAATGCTGTCGCCTTTCGGCCGCGGTGTTGAATATAACTGGGATAATATCGTAGCAGGAAAATCTGCCATCAGAAAAATTGAGGGAATTGAACTGTACGATGAGCCGGTTAAAATTGCCGGACAGGTTCCTTTTGGAAAAGAAAAAGGGCAGTTTGATCCAGATACGGTTTTGGAGCCAAAAGAACAGCGCCGTGTCGACAAATTTATTTTGTTCGGATTGGCCGCAGGAATAGATGCTATGGCCGACAGCGGTTGGAAAGCTGCTGATGATGAAGATAGCTACCGCGCCGGCGTGATGATGGGTTCGGGTATCGGCGGATTGAATTCTATTTATGAAAATTCAGCTTTGATTAATGAAAACAAAAGTATTCACAGAGTTTCTCCGTTTTTTATACCTTCTTGTTTGATAAATATGATTTCAGGGCATTTATCTATCCGTTTTGCGCTCAAAGGTCCTAATCATGCTTGTGTAACTGCTTGTTCTACCGGCACGCATGCTATCGGTGATGCGGCAGCTATGATTGCCCGCGGAGATGCCGATTTAATGTTAGCCGGCGGTGCTGAATCTGCGGTTAATATTCTTGGACTTTCCGGATTTGCCCGTATGAAAGCCATTACTTCTGATTTTAATGATGAGCCTGAAAAGGCTTCGCGTCCTTGGGATCAAAATCGCAGCGGTTTCGTTATGGGTGAAGGTGCCGGCGCCGTAGTTTTGGAAGAACTGGAACACGCTAAAAAGCGCGGAGCTAAAATTTATGCTGAATTGGTCGGTTACGGTATGAGCGGCGATGCCTATCATATTACAGCTCCGTCAGGCGATGGTGCATACCGTGCAATGAAAATGGCTGTTAAACATGCCGAAGAACATGGTGTTAAGCTGGAAGATATCGGGTATGTTAATGCGCACGGCACGTCAACTCCTGCAGGTGATGTGGGCGAAGCTATGGCTGTTGCAAGATTGTTCGGCGATAATATTAAACATGTGTCGATGTCTTCAACAAAGTCAGCAATGGGACATTTGCTTGGCGCTGCCGGTGCCGTTGAAGCTGTTTTAACCATAAAAGCTATTAATGAACAAACTTGCCCGCCGACATTGAATCTGGAAAATCCGGCGCCTGAAGTCGCAGATATGGATTTGGTTCCGCTTAAAGCCAAAAAACGCGAAATCAAGGCCGCTATGTCCAATTCTTTTGGTTTTGGCGGTACAAACTCATCAGTGGTTTTCAAACGGTTTGAAGATTAAACGATGAAAGTCTTGTTCTGTTTGGTAACGACGATTCTGATTGCTGTCGGCAGTCTTTCTATGTATTTGGTAAATCGTCCGAATGATTTGACAGAACAGGTAAGCTTTGTTTTAGACAAAGGCGCGGGAGTGCGTCAGATGTCAATAAAATTGCAAAAAGCGGGGGTGATTAATTCGCCTCTGCTTTTTCGTATTGTTGTAAGAATTTTGGGCGTTGATAAAAAATTAAAAGCCGGAGAATATATGTTTCCGCCGAAAATTAATATGCTGAAAGTGGCAAATCAGCTTTTGAAAGGCGATGTTTATTATCGAAAAATTACTCTTCCTGAAGGGTTGACTTCTGCGCAGATGGTAGATTTAATTAAAAAAGAAGCAAATCTATCCGGAGAAGTTACGTTGCCTGTTGCCGAGGGGTCTATGCTGCCGGAAACTTACAGCTTTTCCAAAGGTGATTCTCGCGACAGTGTTATTTTACAGGCTCAAAAGGCTATGAAAAAAGTTTTGGAAATCGTTTGGGTTGATAATCAAACGCAGGTTTTGAAAAATCAGGATGAATTGCTTGTATTGGCATCTATTGTAGAAAAAGAAACCGGAATTCCAGAAGAGCGCCGTGATGTCGCGTCGGTGTTTGTCAATCGCTTAAATAAAGGAATGATGCTGCAAACTGATCCGACGGTTATTTATGCTATTACACTCGGTCAAAAAGAATTGGGCCGCGCTTTGCTGCGAAAAGATTTAGAAATAGACAGTCCGTATAATACTTATCGTCATTATGGTTTGCCGCCCAAGCCAATTTGCAACCCAGGAAAAGAAGCAATTATTGCTGCTGCAAACCCGAATGATACGGACTATTTGTTTTTTGTTGCCAGCGGAAACGGAGGACACCGTTTTGCACGAGATTTATCAACACATAATGACAATGTAGCTTTGTATAAAAAAACAATTCAAAATAAAAACTTGATTCAATAAAATGTTTGAGGTATATTAGTTCTTAATCAAACATATTATTCATTAATTATATAAAGCGTATGAACATTCGAAATTTTTTGAGCAACCTGAGCTTTGTGGTGCTTTCTTTGAATTTTGCGCGTATGTTTCGCATTTCAGCACCTATTGTTGTTGTAAATGAAAAAAGCAACAAATGGCACAGACCAAATGCTGTTAGCTTGCAGTCTTCCAAGAAGTCCGGCAAGAGTATCTATCATCGCCGTTTAGGTCGCCAGTTCGAAAATTACAAAAAAGACTGATGTCTTATGAATTTACTAAAGAGCATCTTTTTGATGCTCTTTTTTTGTTATTGTGAAATAATAAAAAATATTATTGCTGCTGATATATGAAAAAATAAGGTGTAAACATGACTGAAAAATATAAATATTATTCTCCAAAAGGAATAAATCACAAAAATAGGTTTAAGTTGTTATTGCTGCAAATAAGCATTTATGTCTTTTTGTTTTTAGGATTGTATATTCCGACTAAGGAATTATTTAGTTATAAGATAAGTGTTTATATTGGCGCTTTCTTTATGCTTTTGGGATTAATCGCATTGCTTTTTTATATATTGGAATCCAGAAGATTGATTTCTGAGGTAAAAAATATTAAATTTTGGAAAAAAAGATAAAAATTTAGATAGGCAAATTATGAAAATAGGATTGGTGCTGGAAGGCGGAGCAAAAAGAGGAATTTATACTGCCGGTGTTTTAGATGTTTTACTTGAGCATAATTTGTTGGCAGGCGGGGTTATTGGTGTTTCAGCCGGCGCCATACACGGCTGTTCGTATGTTTCTTTGCAAGCGGGTAGAAGTATTCGTTATAATATGAAATACGGCAATGATTACCGCTTTATGAGCTTTCGTTCATGGCTGCTGACCGGAAGCGTGGTGGATACAAATTTTTGCTATCATGAATTGCCTGAAAAACTTGATGTTTTTGATAACAAAGCTTTTATAAATTCTGGCATATCATTTTATGCTGTCTGTTCTAACTTGGAAACCGGAAAAGCCGAATATATTCATTGTCTGGATATGTTCGCTGACATTGACGCATTGCGGGCTTCTGCTTCATTGCCGTTGATTTCTAAAATCGTAAATTATAAGGGTATGAAGCTTTTAGATGGTGGAATTACAGATAGTATTCCGCTGAAAGCAGCACAAAATTTAGGATATGATAAAAATATCGTTATTTTGACCAGACCAAGCGGATATCGAAAAAAATCATCGGCATTATATAAAATAGCGGCATGGATTTATCGTAAATATCCGAAGTTTGTGGAAGCAATGGCAAATCGCCATTTGATGTATAACAAAGAATTAGATTATGTTGCCGAGCAGGAAAAAGCGGGAAAGGTTTTGGTTTTGCGCCCGAGCCGTGATTTGAAAGTTAAAAAAATGGAACATAATCTGAACAAAGTTAAAGCAATGTATGAATTAGGCAGAAATGATGCTCAAAATCTATTGGATAAAATTATAAACTTTATGAGGTGATTTTATGTCGTATGTAAAAGATTCGTTGTTGGATTATGAGCATGTGGAATTAGAAATCAGACCTCATGGCAGCCGTTACTTTTTTGTTGCGGTGCTTTCCATCTTAGCTTCAATCAGTGTGTCTTTATGCTGGACGGAAAGTTTGCTTCCGGGAGCGGTGGTCGGTTTTCGTTGGCACGCAACAGCGCTTTTCTTTCTTGTTTGGTCAACATACAGCTTTTGGAATTTGTATTTGACGGAAATGCTGATTACAAATTTGCGTATTGTGTTCAAAACAGGATTAATCAGTCAAAACATAAGAGAAATTAGTTTGTACCATATTGATTCGATAGAAGTAAAACAATCAATTTGGGGTAAAATGTTTAATTATGGAACGGTGCTGTTTATCGGTTACGGTGTCGTTAAAAATGTAATGTTCGGCGCTGATGTTCACTTGAAAGAAATACGGCGTTTGCGGGTCAAGTTTAAAAGGGTTTCGTATCCGGCTTCAGTTAAAAGACAGGTCGAAATTTTAATGTCTATGCTGCCTCGTGACGGAAAACAATTCTTTTAGTATAAAAAACAAAAATTGCCAAAAAAGACAAAAAATATATTGTCAATAAGCTTTTTAGGTGGTATAACAATTTACTGTTAAAAGAAGTTATTAATTAATATCATTAAATTATGGAAAAAATTGAAAGTTTTTTCAAGTTTGAAATTACACAAACTACTACGGTTGTGTTGTACAAAATCAACAACGGTAACGGCAAACGCTGGACAGTTGAGGGGTGTGAGGCAGACGGACATATGGTTCTTCGTGAGATTAATTATCCCGAAAACAATGTCGATGTTATAATCACTCCCGGTGTTCTCAAAATTACAACAGTTCGCGGATACGAATATCAGATTACTGATTTGGAAGGCGATGGTGCTGAAGTTGTTTTTCATGGTCCGGTAAATGCATTGTTAACGCAGTCGCTTATGCCTCGTTTGACCTATGTGCCCGAAACCTTGTTAGCAACCGGTAGCGATATGGATTGCTATGTTCCTATCGGCGAGTTTATGGCTCATAGGGAGAAACGCCATGCCGGCCGTATTAACCAGCAAGACAAGTTTGGCTGGCGCGTTAATATGAAGTTTAATAATGAGCTTGTTCCATGGCTGCCGTCTTTCAAAGCTGAGCGCCGTGATAAACAGGCTAAACGCAAAAGCGGTAAATTTGCCCGTGGGTAAGTTGTTATGAAAAAAAGAGGTTTGGAATTTTCCAAGCCTCTTTTTTTTAGAGATGTTATAGGGCTTTTATTTTGTCGTTTATTATGGCGGAGGCTAATTGCACTTGGGTGAAAATATATTTTAAAAACAGCCTATTTTGACAATATCATTGCCGAATTTTTCTTCCAAAGCATCAATAGTGCGGCTGAGCCGGTCATCTTTGTAGTCAGGGCTTTTATTGAACAGAGATGGCTGTTCTTGCTGCGGATAATTAATATTGTCTAATATAATTCCGCAGCTTCTATATATGGTTTTGTGTTGATAAATTTTTTTTAAGAGCGGCAAGGCAATTTGAGCAATATCGTGTTCAGAATTGGTGGAAAAAGCCAATTTGGCATGTTCAGTGAAAATTTGAAAATTTTTTTCACGCAGCATCACACCGACAGTTGCACAGAAACCATTCCAGTGCCGCAATCTTCTGCAAGCGTTGCGGATATGACAGCGTAAAGCTATTTCAATTATTTCGCAGTCATTGGTGAAATTGCTCAGTACAGAAGTGTCTTGAATGGATTTCGGAGGATGAGGGGCTTTGTCTACTTTTGATGTGCAATAGCCTGAGAGTTCATATTTAAGATTGAGACCGCCGATACCCATAGCTTTGCGTATTAAAGAATTATCTAATTGTAAAAAATCTTTAATGGTAAAAATGCCTTGCAATTGAAGAAAACGATTATGTTGCCGTCCAATTCCGCACACTTCTTCAATAGAAGTATTTCCAACGGTTTCAATAATTTTATCATGGGGAATAATAAAAATACCGTTGTTCTTTTTGGCTTTGTCGCTGGCAAGTTTAGCTAAAGTTTTAGATGATGCAATCCCGATTGAAACCGGAATAGATGTTTGTTCCAATAAATTGTTGCGGATTGTCATAGCCAATTGCAAAGCGTTTTTTTTATATAAGCGCAAAATCCCTCCGATATCAGCATAAGCTTCATCGATTGAAACTTTTTCAATTTCGGGAGTAAAATTTTTCAGAACATTCATAACTTTTTCCGATACAGAGCTGTAAAATTTCTGTCTGGCCGGCAAAAAAACGACATTTGCACAGTGGGTACGGGCTTGAAAATAGGGCTCTCCCATTTTAACACCGGCAGCCTTTGCTTCGTTTGAGCGTGATACGACAATGCCTCGTTCTCCGTTTCCGGTCATAACACATACCGGTTTTTGGCGCAGCAGCGGGTTGTCCAGCCGTTCGCAAGAAACAAAAAAAGAATCGCAATCTATTAACGCAATAGTGTAATTTTCCATATCTTTATAAAAAAATGTTCTACGTTTGTTCTCTGGAAGAAGTAATTCCATTTAATGAATTTGTCAACTTCCTTTATGTTTTTGAACAAAAAAATCCCTGCCGGTTAAAAATAACCGGCAGGGGAAGTGTTTAATAGCCGAAATTTTTTTGATATCGGAGAGCAGGCAATGTCATTGCTTTTCCTACTTTTGGATCTTTAAGCATTATCTTTTTGATTTCAGTATAATAATGTCCGCCTTCGCGCAGCGGAGCGCTGTAATCTTCAGGATCTGAAAAATGAATAAGTTCGGCAGATGCTTCTTTTTGTCTGGCAGTATTTTCAGCCGGAGAACTTTCTTTTCCGGTTAAAAATTGATAAAAACGATAAGCCGATGCAGCTTCAAATGTTTTATCTGCAGGAAGAGAAGCAATTCTATCCAGCAATTTGTCATCAACAGTGATGTTTCCATTGGCTAAATCTCTGTAAGTCAATGCTTGCGCATTTCCTTTGGTTCCCCATATTTGTGCCTGTGCTGTACGATATTCAAAATTTCCGATAATGTTATGCCGTGCCTGAAGGTTGAATTTATCAAATTCTGGATAGCCGGAAGCTGTTTCAAAAACTTTATCCAGCGCTTTTTTTATGCGGTTTGCGTAAACAATTTGCGAACTGCCGCCTTCAATTTTGGCGCCGGTTTCCATTAATAAAACTCCAAGCATAAACGACACCTGCGGCATTGCTCTGCCGGAGCGCAGTTCTTCAGCCATTTCCCGCGCGCTCATTTCTTTATCATAAGGTGTTCCCAATGTTTTGGAATATGACGGAAATTTGCTTCCTGCCGGTTCCATATGATTGAGTAAATGGCTGTATCCAGCCGCATCTTTGGTTGTATGAATATTTTTTATTTCAGTTTCAAATATTTTGCGTGTATGCGGGTTTTGTAAAATTTGCGCAGTCAGCGAGTTCGGGTCTTCTAATATGTCGGCCATTAAATTGTAAATAGGTTTTTCAGCCTCAATACTTATTTGAACAACAGATGAATTTTTTAACACTTCGTTGCCTTGCATGGCATGCAGACAAGCCAGCTGCCGTCTGGATAAATCTTCGGCGGGGTGATCTGCTGACGCTTGTTTGTTCAAAACCGAAGCAATTTTATGCAGCATATCGGCATCGCTGTTTAAACGCGCAGCCATATCTTGTTCTATTGAATTGAGGTATTCTTTTGACAATTCGGCAATTTGTCCTGCGCTTTCTGAGCTGAGATCACCGAATCCCATTCCGCTTGGCATTAATTTTTTGTTGATGAGTTCATGCCATTGTGTTTTTACTTCTTTGAAAACTTTTGCTTTGCGCGTCAGTAAATCTTTTTTTAATTCTTTTTCAAAAACTGACAATTGAGCAATACGCGCACTGTCAAGCCCCGGCAAAGTCATAGCTGTTACTTTTGCAGCGGTTTTGGGATATAGATATAAAGCTGGACCATAATTAAAAGGATCGCAAATTTCAGGTCCGGTCGGGTTATCGGTATTAACTCTTCCCGACATCAAAGAGAGGTTGAATTTTTTGCCGAAAACTTTGCTTCTGGCGGCTTGATTGACAAATTTATAGCAAGAATGGAAGAGGTTGTATCCGTTTTCATCGGCAGAAGGCTCGGCACCTCTTTTATCTCTTTGCCTCATTCCGCCCAAATGGTCTGAGAAATCAAAATAAAAATCGTGTTTTAATTCTTCTCCAAGTTCTTTGCATAACAATTTTGCATTTTCCGCCGTCAGCACCGGACGATAAGTTTCGTATACTTCACGCAGCAAACACAGCATAAATGGTTTTGCATAGGGAAATGTTTCGGGAGCGTAGGGAACTGAAGATTCAGTGCGGTAAACCGACTTTAACGGTTCTGAAGTGTTGAGATAAGAAAATTCCGGCTTGTGATTGATAACTTCTTGACTGTATTGTTTCATTTTTTCCTCTGATTTTTGCTTTGTTTTTTAGCAGCCTATTTATTTTTCCCTCCAGACGCCTAGGCTGCCGTGAAAGCAGAAACGTCAGAGGCTTATAATGAGGATAAGGCACAAAATCAGAGAAATATGTAGGATTGAAACAGGCAAAACCGATTGCGCACCGCTCTTAAAAGCGATGGTCGGTAAAAACATTATGTTTTTGCGATTTGTCATTGCCGATTCAATATCCTTTCAAATATTTATATTAGTTAAGCATTTTTTGATTGTAAACAGAAAAATAAAATGAAAGTAAAAAAAACGCTGCTTGAACAGGCAGCGTTTAGGAGATTATTTGCCTTGTTTGCGGATATAAGTGCCGACAATTCTTTCTGCGCATTCGCTCTCAGAGTATGACTGAACGATAATTTCTTTAATTTCGCTTTCGCTGATTCCGCTCATGCTTGCCGTTGTTTTTATATATTCAGGCTTTCCGTCTTCATATGCTTCAGTTTGAAGGCGGTCAAAATTTTTTAAGATAAAGTCGCGAATATGATCTGCTTTTTCATATATCTTTCGTTCGGATTCGTTATGCGGTTGTCGGTAAAGAGTTATATAGAATGAATTCGGAGCATATTGCCATAAATGATCATCAGTGGCATCTGTCGTAAATCCGAAAGTCGATGTTCCCATACTTAAAAAATTGCCCATTGACATCGGGTTGTATCCGGGGTCGATAAAAAGCGTGCGGTCGGTATATCCGGTTTTTGAGGCTTTAATCAAAAGTTTTTTATTGCCGCGTTCAATATTGGTAATGCAAGGCGTTGAACAAATTTTTTGTCCGTTGATATATATTTCGGTATCTGCAATGTTGGAATCAAAAGCTAATTCCTGCTTGCCACTGCTGAATATTGTTCCGCAAGCGCATAATAAACTAACAGAGGCAATTGCCATAATGATTTTTTTCATGATATTCCTTTATCTGTTTTCATCACGGTAAACGGAGAAAATATCTTCCGGAGGAAAAGGACCGCGGCGGGAAATATTTTCAACTTGAGTTAAAATTTGATCATCAAAGTAGACGTATATATAGTCAATTTGATAATGTTTGGCGCCGTCGGCATATTCTTCTTCAGGAAAGCCGCTGACGGCAACATAGCGATATTCATAAACCTGCTGGCCGTTGTGGCTGAAAATTTGTTCCGGTTCTCCATATTTGGCAACAAGCTCTTCGGGGGAAGAAATGCTCTCGGCAATATCTTTGCGCACTTTTGCCGAATTGGCAAATACAGCGTTTCCGTAAGATGCGCAGCCTGAACACAAAGCTAAGACGAATATAATTGCAAAAAATTTATTTGGCATTGTTTTCTCCTGTTACGGAAGTATCGCGCCATCTTATAAGACGCGTCGTCAATCCGCGTCCGGTTTGTTGTTGGATTAATCCGAGAAAAGATGATGGTAAGTCTGACAAACTATTGTTTATGGCAGTAGAGGTAACAATTTCTTGACGAATGTTTGAGTTTGATGATTTTTTTTGAGTGAAGATTGTACTGGTATTTATTTTTCCGAGATAAATAACTTCACCGTCGGCAATATTAAATCCTCCACGGTAACGATGGGCATAGTTTATATGAGCGCTGAAATATCCGTCTTTGCCGAAAAGTCTAAATGATTTAACGGCGTATGTTCCGGGGTCAAGCATAAATACGGATATGTTTTTCATATCAAGTGTGTAGTCACGTCCGGATAAATCGGTAACAATCAGCTCGCCATGTAAAGGGATGGAAGATGTTATATCGTTATGTTCTTCAATTACAACAGCAGCTTTGCCGCCGCGGCTGAATACTTCGCTGTTGAATACGGTTTCAGCCTTGGTCAAATCGCTTTCGTTCGGAAAGTGAGGCAAAGCACAACCGGAAATAAAAAGAGCAATAAATAAAATAGTCGGCAGTCGCATAAGTAAATCCAAATCGTTTTTTTTTATTGTAGCAGAGCAGTACTTTTATGCAAGAGTTTTAATAACAAAAGCCGCCGTATTTGAAAACGGCGGCTCAGAGGAGAAAAACAGCTTAGAAATTATATTGCATTTGAATGCCAAACATATTGCTGTAATTGCGGTGGCTGGCGTCCAATGTGGTTGCGCCGTCATCGTTATATGATTTTGCCGTGCGCATAAAAAGGTGAGCGTATCCGGCGTCAAATTGCCAGTTTCCTGTTTGATAGCTTGCGCCGGCAGTCGTCCATAAACGATCGGAGTCAGGAATGCGCGCCGTGCGGTATCGGGGACTTTTAATCGGTGTTGGATCATAAGAAATGCCGACGCGGAATGTCCAAGCTTCTGAATGGTAATAGTCAACACCTAACGCATAAGTCCAAACATTTTTCCAATTTTCTTCGATAACGGTCGGGTTTGGGGAAATTGAAGATTGAAGTACGAAATTATCGAAAACGTCCCACTTTGTCCAGCGTGCGCTTCCACTCAAACCAAATTTATCATTCAGTTTGTGGTAGGCAGACAATGTCAGCTGGTTAGGCAAAGTCATTTTGGAATATCCTTCGTGGTTTCCGTTTAAATAAGGAACTAAATCGGCGCGTTTAATACGGTTTTTGCCTTTTACGGTATGAGCGCTGTTCAGTCTGTAAGCAATTCCGAAACGGGTGTCTTTGATTGGCTCGTACATTATACCAAAATTAGAAGCCCATTCCCATCCGTCCAGATCCATTTGGTTGCGTGAGTTTGGCATTCCGGTTAGTGAGTTTATAAGATTGCCGTGAACATAGCGGCGGATTAACGTGGCTCCGAAAGTGAGTTTATCAGTTATTTTATAAGCTCCTCCGGCGGCAACATCAACAACCTCCAATTCGGTTTTTATGCCGTGTGATGAGCCGAACCAATCTGAATTGTAGATAGAAGCTAAACCAAAAGGAGAATAAACACCGCCTCCGATTACAGCGCGGTCATTGATTTTGTATTGAGCAAAACCGGAAGGCATTACTTTGTAAAAATCCATTTTTCCTTCCGGCGCGTTCGGCATTTTTTGCCCTGTGCGATTTAATGTCAAGTCACCTTCGACAACAGAGTGCATCTGAACGGTTGAAACTCCCAATTGTCCGCCGCTGTCTTTCAAAATCATTCCGGCAGGGTTGAAAGCAACGGCCGAATAGTCATCGCCCGTAACTCCGACACCGGCAAAAGCGCGTCCCAGACCTGTTGCAGAATATTCGTTGAGCTGATAGCCGGAGGCACAAACGCTTCTGGCGGCGCAGGTTAAACTTAATCCTGCCAATAAAATTCTTATATAGTTTTTCATCAATAAAATCCTTAAAATATATAAAATTATTGCCAATACTAGCGTTTTATGCTAGTTAGTAAAGTAGGCACTTTGAGGCGGAATAGTTTCTTGCGGGAAACTAATATAGGTTTTCCGCCGAATAAACAGGATGAAAAATTGTGAAAGACCCCCAAAAATCTTTGACCGAAATTGTTTTAGAGGTTATCGGCGATCGCTGGAAAGTAAAAATTGTTGAAAATTTGTTGAACGGAACCAAACGTTTTGGCGAACTCAAAAAATCTTTAGGCGATATTACTCAGAAAGTTTTAACTTCAAATCTGCGCAAACTTGAGGAGCGCGGTGTTTTGATACGCAAAGTTTATGCTCAAATTCCTCCAAAAGTTGAATATAAATTGACGGCAATCGGTCAAAAATTGAAACCGACAATTGATTCTATGTTGGAATGGGGCGCTGAATATCGTTCAAAAATGAATAATCTTTCAAAAAAAATATTCAGTTCTGAAAATGAAGAAGATTCTGAAAATAAAGCCGAAGAAAAGAAAAATGAAAATTAAATTTCTTTAAGTTTGCAATTGTTTTTTGACTTTATAAAAATTGTTGTTTAAGATTAATGTTATTACTATTTTTGGGGAGAGGCACAATGAACAAAATTACGGCTTTTTTCAGTTGTTCGTTGATTTTATCGGCAATGACGGGGACGGCGGCTGCACAATATGCAGATGATTGGGCGGCACGCAGTTTTTATGAAAATGCCCGCCGCAACAATCAGGGAGCTATTGCGAGAATGAAACGCAACGGCTGGTCGATAGATGCTACCGATTCAAATGGAGATACTGCACTTTGTCTTGCAATGAAAAATGGAGACGAGCGGGCATATAATATCTTAAAAGCCAATGGTGCAAATGTTAATCACAGCTGCACAGCCGAGCCTGAAAAGAAAAAAGAACTTACTTATCGCGGCGGCGTAGTTTGGAAACCAATGTATACCGTAGGCACAATTGCGGTTGCCGGCGGTATTGCAGCATTGGCAGCCGGCGGAGGAGGAGGCGGCGGAAGCGGCTCGTCTTCAGGTAATAATAATTCCGGTAACAACGGCGGCAATAACGGCGACAGCACCGGCGATGTTAATGGAGGTGTCAGCACTGACGATATTGTAACCCCGTTGGCTTCTACTTATTTTGAAACAGATGAATATCAAAAAGGAAATTTTCTGTCTGATATAAAAGCTTCAACTGCGTATTCCCGTCTTTATGGACTCGACGCCAATGGTAAACTGGCTTCAAAAATAGAATCGGTTACTGTCGGTGTGTTGGATAGCGGCGTTGACTCCAGAAATAACGATTTTCAAAAAACATCGGTTACAGGTTTTAATATGGATTACGGTCCATGCCGTAACGGTGATAATACGCACTGCTGGGCATACGGAAACGGTATTATGCAACTGACTATCGATAATCCTGACGGCGGGGAAGTAACATACTATATTCATAATGTTGATGAGAGTGATTACCAAGAATGGGCGGCCGGTTACAGTGATGACTATGATTGGGATGAAAATTCTGATTCTTGGCTGCCTGAAGAATTAGTATGCGTTGGTGGAAATTGTGTAAATTCCGATGTTGCACATGGCACTCATGTGGCAGGGATTATTGCGGCGGATAAGAATGATTCTCAAATGCACGGCGTTGCTTTTTCAAATGCTCAAATAATTGCCGGACGCTGGGATTTTCGTTTTCCTATGTCTATTCCTTTGTCTAAAATGGTAGATATGGGGGCGCAAGTTGTCAATATGAGTTTGGGTGTCGATTCCACAGATCTCATAAATGCCAAAACGCTGCAAGGATTATCTACGGAAAACGCCGCGGAAATTGTTGGCGGCGGGCTTGGTGATATGATTCTTGACGGTATTGATAAAGCCATTGAAAAAAATACGGTTTTGGTTATGGCTGCCGGCAATAACGGCAAAGCGCAACCGGGGATTTTAAATGGTGTCCCTCTGATGACGGACTATGCCGAACGTTTGAAAAATTTGTTTATTACGGTTGTTGCTACCGGACATGATGGAAAAATAGCTGGTTATTCAAACCGCTGCGGTGCTACAGCTGCATATTGCATAGCGGCTCCGGGCGGAGATAGCACAGGGTTTATTTGGTCTACAGTTTCAAAGGGAGATATGGTTGCCGGAATGGCTGGGACTTCAATGGCTACTCCTGTGGTTGCCGGTAGTGTGGCTTTGTTAATGGGTGCATATCCTTATCTGACTCCTCAGCAAGTGGTCGAACTTATTTTTGAAACGGCTAATAATGACGGAGTTTACGCAGATAGCGCCACTTATGGTCATGGTATGCTTGATTTGGCTGAAGCTACAAATCCTCAGGGCTATTTGGGAACAATCGGCGGAGATACCACAGATAGCGAACGTACAAATGTTGCTGCTACGTCTATTCGTGTTCCGGCGGCATTTAAGGAGGCATTAGTCAAAAATATGCCTAAAACTATGACCGTTTTCGATAAATATAATCGTCCGTTCCAGATGAAGTTGTCGGCTTTGGTCAGTACAACGCACAGCGGTGAAAAAAAGTTCAAAAATGATTTGTATAACTTTTCAAGGCATCAGCCTAAAACAACAGTAGCCACAGAGGGCTTTACATTTGGGTTTGCTCCGTCTGCTTATAACAACACTGATAGCGGCATGGGTATTATCGATATGTCTTATCAAGGCGATAATTATAAAACCTCGTTCTTCTTTGCTGAAAACAGCGAATATAGCTCCGGTGTTTATCAAAATAAAACTTTGTTTAATCCATATCTGGCAATGAACAACGTTTATGGTTTATCAAATAGTCTGCAATTTGATAAATTAGGCTTTAAATTTGATTTTATGACCGGTGAAAACGGTTTGTATGACGGCGATAAAAGTTATAATGACTATAATTTCGATAAGAAAGCATATGCTTTCAACTCGGAAGTTTCATATAAAGTTACGCCTGAGTTTGATGTGTCAGCCATGAGCGGCGTGTTGTCGGAAGATGATGCTCTGTTGGGAATGAATGGCCATGGCGCGCTGAACATTGAAAACAGCAACACTTTTTATACAGGGTTAATGTTGAATTGGAAGCCGTCTGAAAAATGGAGCTTCAGCGGTGCTTATTATCATGGATTGACAGACGGTACGAATGCTGCAGGCAGTATGATGTCGACATCACGTTTGATGAGCAACAGTTTTGCCTTGGACGGACATTATAATATGAACAAAACTGATGTCGTCGGTTTGCAGTTATCATCACCATTGCGAATTTATAACGGTCATGCTGATTTTGATATAGCAACCGGACGCGATAACTTTTCATCAACGGTATATCGTGAAAAAGTCCGCGCAAGTTTAAAACCATCGGCGCGCGAGTATAAATTTGCTCTTTATCACAATCGTGAGTTAAAAGAGGATGTTTTACTTAAAAGTGAATTTGCTCTTCGCTTAAATCCTGAGCATCAAAGTGATGCTGAAACGGATTATAGAGCAATGATTGGATTGTCCTGGGCTTTCTGATTTTTACTTTGCGGTATAAAAAATGCGGTTTTGAAGTTTTTCATGCCGCATTTTTTTATTATATTGTAGAAATTATGATGAAAGCGATTAAGATTGTCCGCGTTGACGAAAATGGCTCCACAGCTTAGAAGGCTGTGGAACAAAGAGTTTGTTTATAATTTTTATCATTAAAGTTTGTTTATACGGCGGAGTATAAAAAAACTTACTATAAGCTATAAAAAAACCTCCTTTGAAAGGAGGTTTTTTGATTGTTTGTAAACGTTTAGAAAACGTAGCGCAAACCGCCGTAAAATTCATGGTTATGAATTTGACCATCGTCAAGTTTGCCAAAATCAAAGTAACGATAACCAAGATCCAAATTCAAGCGGTTGGTCATTTTAGCAGACAAACCTGCACCGAGTGACCATGTGAAACGATCTTTTTTGTAACTGCTAGAATTTTGAATACCGCTGTTATTGTAGCTGAAGTTATATTCTAACTCTGTCCAACCAATACCGGCATTCAAGTACGGGGTGAACCATGTGTACGGAGATAAATCCCAATAAACGTTAAACATATAAGAAGTATAATCAAATTCACCGTTGCTCTTGCTGACGATATCTTCACGTCCTTCCATAGGAATTACGATTGTTTTTTTATCTTCATTGGTATCACGCCAAATATATTCGACTTCAGCGCGGAAATATTCGTAACGATAACCAAGAGCGCCGCTCAACATCAAATCTGTTCCGCCGATATCAAAACGGTTGTTGGCTTTGCTGTCATCATCAATTGTCGGATTAGCGCCGCCGCCACGTACAGCAAGATAAACACCATCACACTCGGCTTGAGCCGGAGCTGAAGCAACAATTCCCAGCGCAATTGCCGAGACCCCAATCATCATTTTTTTTAACATTCAGTTTTCCTTTGCAAGTTGTTGGACAAAAACTCTCTGCACAAAACATTACTTTATTTTGGCTACAGAATCAAGTTTTTTATATTTGAAAGCAAAAAATATTGTAAAAAACATTTTATATATGCTAGATGTATGTTTATGAATAAAGAAAATATTGAAACATATTCTTCGTCTCGAGGGGGCGGATTTCATAGCTTCGCTGTGGCCGCGCTGCCTCTTGTTCGTCATATTTTGGGGCAAAAAGGAATGGTTTCTGCCGATTTGCTTGCAATGTGGGAGCAGATTGTCGGCGAAGAAACTGCCGCTTACACATTTCCCGAAAAGCTTGATTTTCCCCGTGGACAGAAAAACAACGGTGTTTTGCGCCTGAAAGTTCCCGGAGGAGCTTTTGCCTTGGAAATCAGTCACCGTGAAAAATTTATTGTTGAAAAAATAAATGCTTATTTTGGTTACAATGCCGTTTGCAGCTTGAAAATAATTCAAGATCCGAATATGGCGGTTCAGATGATTGTCAACAGGAAAACGTCAGAAAAACAAAAAACTCTTGTAAGCGAAGAAGAACAAAACTATATTGTCGAATTAACAGATGAAATTGCTAATGCCGGATTAAAAGAAAATTTGATGAGACTCGGCAAAAGCATTTTTAATAAAAACCATAAGTGAGTTTACCGAAGTATGTTTGAAAAAATTATAAAAATAATCAGCCGCGTTTTGACCGTTGCCATTATGTTTTTATTGGCAGACAGTTTTTATTTGTCTCAAAAGGGATTTTCTTTGCAGGACGGAAAAATTGTGCTGATAAAGTCGGCTTTGGCTTCCGAGAAAAAAGAATCGGCCGTCGACACAAGAGCTTTTCAGATGGAAGCACAGCATTTTCTCGGAGATGCAAATGCACCGATAACTATTTATGAATTTTCATCTTTAGGATGTACGCATTGTGCCGATTTTCATTTGGGGATTTTGCCAAAACTGAAGGCGGATTTTATTGACAGCGGAAAGGTCAAATTGGTTTTTGCCGATTTTCCGATTGATAAAAAATCTATGCAAGCAGCTATGTTGGCTCGTTGTATGCCTAAAGGCAAGTATTTTGATTTTCTGTCGCTGCTGTTCAAAAAACAGACAACTTGGGGGCTTTCATTCAGAACAGAAAAGTTGTTGGCCGGTTATGCCGGAGGCGAGGGAGTAAGCGAAGAAGATGCTAAAACTTGCATGAATGATGATGAAGTTGCTGCCGAAATTATGTATATCAGGCAGCAGGCGATGGAAAAACTCAATATTCAGGCTACTCCGTCGTTTTTAATACGCGGTGCGGACGGCGACACATTATTGACAGGTGTGCCTGATTATCAAAAGCTTAGTGATTTATTAAACAAAAAATTGTCTGATTAATAAGTCGGTAACTTTTAAGGAGTATAAAATTTTGGCAAGCGAAAATGTTCCTGAAGATTTGCGGAAACTGGGCGAAAAAATCCATAAATTAAAGGATAAACACTCAGCCGAACGCGAAAAAAAATCTTCCGGATTTGTTTCGGCAGCCAGAATCGGAATTACAGTGGCCGCTGATTTATTAGCGGGTGTGCTGGTCGGAGCGGGAATAGGCTATGTGTTGGATTTGCTGTTTGGCAGCAAACCTTTAATGTTAGTTATATTTTTGCTGTTTGGTGGTGCGGCGGGCTTTTTAAATGTTTACCGTACTGTGAAAAATGAAGAAAGAAAATAGCCGAAGGAGTTTGTTGACGTGTCAAATCCTATGGAACAATTTAATATTAAGCCGATTGTGCCGATTAATGCCGGCGGATACGACATATCTTTTACCAATTCATCGTTATTCATGTTATTGGCTGTTTTATCGTGCACTTTGCTGTTTGGTCTGTGCCTGCGTAAACGCAGTGTTGTGCCAAATAAGGCTCAGGCTTTCGCTGAAATGATTTATGATTTTATACACGGCTTGGTTAAAGACAATGTCGGTCCCGAAGGCCTGAAATATTTTGGTTTTATTTTCTCTTTGTTTTTGTTTGTGGCTTTTGGTAACGTGTTGGGGCTTTTCCCTTATGCCTTTACGTTTACTTCACATGTGGCGGCTGTCGGAACTCTGTCTCTGACGGCATTGCTGTTTAATATGACAATCGGTATTAAAAAGAAAAAATGGGGCTATATTCGTACCATTATGCCGAAAGGCATTCCATGGGCTTTGGCTCCGTTGGTTATGCCGATTGAAACGATTTCGCTATTGTCCAAACCCTTCAGTTTGACCATCCGTTTGGTGGCAAATATGACGGTAGGGCATATTATGCTCAAGATAATAGCCGGATTTGTTGTGGCTCTGGGAGCTGCCGGACTGGTTCCGCTGCTTTTTGATGCCGGTATTATTGTTTTTGAACTGTTTATTGCATTGTTACAAGCTTTTATTTATACAGTATTGAGCTGTATATATTTGAGCGATGCGATTCACAGCCATTGATAAATATAAATTTTGGAAAGGATAAAAAATGGAACCTATGGCTTATATCGGCGCTGCTATGTGCGCATTGACCATGACAGTTGCTGCTTGGGGTGTTACTAAAGTTTGGACAACTATTATTACAACTGTTGGCCGCAATCCTCAGGTTAAAAAAGATGTTGATATTTACGGTTGGGCCGGTTTTGCGGCTGTTGAAGCTATCGCGCTTTACGCTTTGGTTATTGCTTTGGTTATGTTAACCGGCGGAAGCAACTAGTATATATTAACGAAAATAGAATAGGACGATAAATTATGCCACAGCTGAATAGTGCAACTTTTATATCGCAGATTTTTTGGCTTATAGTCAGTTTTTCGCTGATGTGGTTGATTGTCGGCCGTTTTATTGTGCCGAAAATAGGCGATGTTAAAGAACGTCGCCAACATAAAATCAATGACTATCTGGCAGCTGCCGACGAGTTCAAACAATCGGCCGAAGAGTTGGTTGCCCGTTATAATACGGCTATTGAAAAGGCGGAAAAAGCTGCCGATGAGTCATGGAAACAGGCGCGGAGCGAACTGGCAAAACAGTCCGAACAGCTGCAAAATGAAATGTCCGAACGTTTGAAAGAACGCTTGAAAAACAGTGAGGATGAATTGAATAAGAGCAAGGTTGATGTGGAAGCTCAGGTCGATGCCATAGCTGAACGTTTAGCCGTTAAAATCGCCGAAAAATTGCAATTGCCGGAAATCGGCGAAGCTCAAATTTTATCAGCAAGCAAAGAAGAAGGTGGCAAAAATGTCTGATGTTGTTACAAATAGTGCCGGAAAAGAGCTTATAGACGCAACACAAGAAGCTGTTATTGGCGCAGTGAGCAATGTGGAAAATATTTTGCAAACCAAAACCGCTGAAATTGCCGAACAACATTCCGAATTGTTTTATCAATCTCCTGAATTTTGGGTCGGAGCGGCGTTTGTTTTGGTTGTTATCGGCTTGTTTTGTCCGATTAGTAAAGTTTTACGCGGTTTGCTGACTAAAAAAATCGATGGAATCGTTCAGCAAATTCAGTCTGCTTCAGATTTGCGGGATGAGGCCAGACGTTTGTTGGCTGATTATGAGCAACGTATGGATGGCATAAAGAGCAGTTCTGATGAAATTGTTAGAAAAGCTGATAAAGAAGCGGCTGCTTTTCGTGAAAGAGAAGTTAAAAAACTTGAAAGTGAGTTGGCTGCTCAGGAAAAATATACAAACGAAATGATAAATGCTTTTCGTGAAAAGGCAGTATCTGAGTCTGAAAAACTTGTTGCCGCCCGTACAGCAGATATTTTACAAAAAGCAGTAAGCTCCAATTTAACAGATGAAGGAAAATCTGCGTTGATTGATGCTTCAATTAATAGAATTTTGTCTCTAAAATAAGGTGTCAAAACCGAGTTTTTTCAATCCCAGTAATATGGAATACACGTCATAAAAAGCGTTATGCTCATCTAAATTCAGGTGAGCTATTTCTTTATCCAAATTTAAGAGTTTTCCTATTTGTCCCGATGATTGTTTGGCAATATTCAAACCTAATTGCTTGTATTTTTCTTTAAACCATGGGGCAATATTGCGGTAGTCCGGTGTTTTGGTGTAATTAAAGTTCCATAAGTCAAGGTTGTTTTGAATAACAAGTTCATCGCCTTTTTCTTGTCCCCAAGCGTGAGAATAGCAAGGGAGGTTGTCTGCAAAATGCAGAAAACGCCCATAGGCGGTTAAAAAGTCGGTTCCTTCATTATCAAGCAGCTCATCCGTTATGCCGGTTAAGTCGGTAAAATATTGAGTTAAAGTCGGTTTGAAACGAGGTTTTATGTAATAGTTGAATTCTTCTGCAACGCTTAAGTCATCAAGATTTATTTTTAGCGCGGCAATTTGCACTATTTCGGCTTTTTTTCTTTGCTCATCATCAGCCGGTAAGTCGATAAAACCTTTCCATGACGCGTATTCCGTATCGTATATAATAAATTGCTGCATTGTTTTACTCTTTTCCATGACGGTTACGGCAGGCTTTGTAAGTGCCTAAAATATGGATTTCATCTGCAAAAAAGTGTAGTTCGTCAAAAGCGTTTTGAAAAGCTTTTCTTGCGGGATGAGATTCTATTTCAATATAAAAACGTGCGGAAACAAATTGTCCGTCGGCATGATAACTTTCCAGTTTGTCAAGGTTTATTCCGTTAGTAGCAAAGCCCCCAAGCGCTTTATATAAAGCGGCTGGAATAGATTTTACTTTGAATATGCACGATGTGATAAATAATGAACCGTCATCTTCAGGAACAACTGCGTTAGGCGCCATTATTAAAAATCGGGTTGTGTTGCTGCCGGAATTTTCGATATTTGAGGCCAAAATTTTTAAACCGTAAATTTCAGCGGCTAGTTTTGAAGCAATGGCAGCTTTGGTTTTATCATTAAAAGCAAGAATATCTTGACAGGATTTTGCCGTATCAATACGTGCAATAGGCTGTATTTTGTTTTTTTTAAGAAAATTTGAACATTGACTTAGTGCCTGAGGGTGTGATGAAGCTGAAGTTATATCTTCAAGCTTGGCAGCGGGCAGTCCCAATAATTGATGTTCAACACGCAGAAAATATTCTCCGATAATCGTCAATCCGGTTTTCGGCAACAGAAAGTGCACATCGGCAACTCGACCTGCATTTGAATTTTCAACTGGAATTAATGCATAATCGGCTTTGCCGTTCTGTACAGTATCCATTGCCTGTTCAAAAGTTTCGCATGAGAGATATTCGGCATTGGGAAAAAGTTCTTTTGATGCAATATGAGAATAAGCGCCTGCCACGCCCTGATAAGTTATTTTCATGATTCCTCCAAATGCTGCAAGTCTATACGCAGTGTCCGAATTTGTCAAACGAATCGTTTTTGCGGATTTAATGCCGTAATAGTCTGTTGATGCTCTTATTTTTTTGCTTGAACAATCGGTGTAAGTGTTATAGATTGAGCCCGAATTAAGTCTGAAAACCATGTCTTTCAGATGTGGTTTTTGTTTCAACCTTATGCTAATAGGAGCAAAGATAAACCATGAGTAAATGGGTATATACATTTGGAAACGGCAAAGCAGAAGGCGATGCCTCCATGCGTAATCTCCTTGGCGGTAAGGGCGCTAACCTTGCTGAAATGAACAAGGTTGGTTTGCCAGTACCTCCTGGATTTACCGTTACAACTGAAGTTTGTACATATTATTACAACAACAATCACACCTATCCGGCTGACTTGAAAGAACAAGTTAAAGAAGCTGTTGCAGGTGTTGAAAAGATTATGGGCAAAAAGTTTGCTGATGCAAATAATCCGTTGCTGTTTTCTGTTCGTTCCGGTGCAAGAGTTTCAATGCCGGGTATGATGGATACCGTTTTGAACTTGGGCTTGAATGATGAAACAGTTAAAGCTTTAGCTAAAGCTTCGGGTTCTGAGCGTTTTGCTTACGACTCCTATCGTCGTTTCCTTCAAATGTTCTCTGACGTAGTTTTGGGCGCCGATTTGGACCTTTACGAAGAAGCTTTGGAAAATATGAAAAAATCTAAAGGTTACAAATCTGATACAGATTTGACAGCTGATGATTTGAAAGAATTGGTTAAAGAATATAAAGAAATCGGTCAGAAAATCGGTAAAGTCGTTCCTCAGGATCCTTGGGATCAATTGTGGGCAGGTATCGGCGCCGTATTCGGTTCTTGGATGGTTGACCGTGCTATTACCTATCGTAAACTGAATAATATTCCAGGCGATTGGGGTACAGCTGTTAACGTTCAAACCATGGTATTCGGTAATGCCGGTGATGACTGTGCTACCGGTGTTTGCTTCTCTCGTGACCCTGCTACCGGTGAAAATGTTTACTACGGTGAATATTTGGTAAATGCTCAGGGTGAAGACGTTGTTGCCGGTATTCGTACTCCTCAACCGATGGCTTCAAAAGGCGACGGTACTTCTTTGGAAGAAAAATGGCCTCACCTTTATAAAGAATTGGTTGATGTTCGCAACAATTTGGAAGCTCACTACAAAGATATGCAGGATATGGAATTCACCATTGAACACGGTAAATTGTGGATGTTGCAATGCCGCAACGGTAAACGTACCGCTCAGGCTGCTGTTCGCATGGCTGTTGAAATGGTTGAAGAAGGCTTGTTGAATAAAGAAGAAGCTATCATGCGCGTTGGCGCTGATCAATTGGATCAGTTGTTGCACCCGATGCTTGATCCTAAAGCTAAGAAAAATGTTATTGCCGTTGGTTTGCCTGCATCTCCGGGTGCTGCCGTAGGTCGTGCCGTTTTCTGTGCCGAAGATGCTGAAGCTTGGGCTGCCAAAGGTGAAAAAGTTATTTTGATTCGTAATGAAACTTCTCCTGAAGATATTGGCGGTATGCATGCTTCTCAAGGCGTTATTACTGCTCGCGGCGGTATGACATCACACGCAGCTGTAGTTGCCCGCGGTATGGGTACTCCTTGCGTTTCTGGTTCGCACGATATCATTATCAGCTACAAAGATAAAACTATGACAACAAAATCAGGCGCTGTTGTTAAAGAAGGCGACTGGGTATCTTTGGACGGCGGTAAAGGTCAGATTATCGAAGGTCAGGTTCCAACAGTTAAAGCCGATACAAACAGCGGTAACTTTGGTAAATTGATGGGCTGGGTTGACGAAATCCGCACTATGGAAGTTCGTGCTAACGCAGAAACTCCGAAAGACGCTCAAACAGCTCGTGATTTCGGTGCTCAGGGTATTGGTTTGGCTCGTACAGAACACATGTTCTTTGACGCTGAACGTATTCCAGATATGCGCGCTATGATTTTGTCTGACAATGAAGAAGGCCGCCGCGCCGCTTTGGCTCGTTTGTTGCCTTACCAGAAACAAGATTTCAAAGATTTGTTCAAAATCATGGAAGGTATGCCGGTTGTTATTCGTTTGTTGGATCCTCCGCTTCATGAATTCTTGCCTCATACAGATGCAGAAATGCAGGAATTGGCCGACAAAATGGGTATGACTTTGCAACAAGTTAAAAACCGTGCAGATTCATTGCATGAAGCTAACCCGATGTTGGGTCACCGCGGTTGCCGTTTGCCGATTACTTATCCTGAAATCTGCGAAATGCAAACACGTGCCATCATTGAAGCTGCTCTTGAATGCGCTGATGCCGGTATCAAAGTTGTACCTGAAATCGAAGTTCCTTTGACAGGTTCAAAGAAAGAACTCGATATTGTTAAAAACATTATTGATACAACCGCTGAGAAAGTTTTTGCCGAAAAAGGTAAAAAGATTAAATATGAAGTTGGTTCAATGATTGAATTGCCTCGTGCAGCCCTGAAAGCTGATGAATTGGCTCAATCTGCTGAATTCTTCGGATTTGGTACAAACGACTTGACACAAACAACTTTGGGTATGAGCCGTGACGATACAGGCGCTATTTTGGACGAATACCGCGCTCGTGGCGTTTATGTTGCCGATCCGTTTGCTTCAATTGATGTCGAAGGCGTTGGTTGCTTGGTTAAAATGGCTTGTGAGAAAGCCCGCTCTTCAAATCCGGCTATTTGGCTCGGTGTTTGCGGTGAGCATGGTGGCGATCCTGCATCTATTGATTTCTTCCAAACTTGTGGCATGAACTATGTTTCTTGCTCTCCGTTCCGTGTTCCGGTAGCTCGTTTGGCTGCTGCTCAGGCTGCGGTTCGTCATAAAAATGACAAAAAAGAAGAAAATCATAGCTGCTGCTGCAAAAAAGCTTGCTAAGCAATGATAAGCGACTCATAATTTTTGAGTTAAAAATCACAAAAAAGGAAAAGCAGAAAATGCTTTTCCTTTTTTTGTACATAAATAAAAATAGAAAAAATATTGACAAAAAATGCCAAGAGAGTAAAATTACAAATGTTTTTGAATTATTAGTGATGATTATTAATCTTTAAAAAAAAAGTATTTATGAATTTAAAATTGTTTAGATCTCTGTATGCATCAACGTTTGTAACAGAGCCGCTGTTGGACCGCTTTTGGTCTGAAGCGATGTACGATCTGGAAGGTTCTTTTCAGACTTGGGTTAAAACACGTGAGTCTCTTGAGGAAAATGCTTTGTCACAACGTAAAATGTTGGAAACGTACTTTTCTCAAATGTTTCCTTCCTCAGTGGAAGAAGCAGCGGCAATCGGCGATTGTTTGCCTGAAGATTTGACCAGCCTTTTACATGATTATCCATTATTGATAAAAGGAAATGAGGGAAAGCTGGCATTGTTGCTGCAGGCTCTGCCGAAGAATGACAAAACGCAGATTTTAGCTTCATTTTTGGAGTAAGTGCGAATGCAAACTGAGTTCAGAAATGTGATAAAAGCATTTCTGGACTCTCAGAGAGTAAGCGGCTTCAACTTTTAAACCGCTTTGTGTAAAACATTAATTGATAAACTGTCTATTTGATGCAGTATCTAAATGTTAAACATTAAAAATAAATTATTATGATGAATTTTCAAGATTTTGAACTTTTGTACGGTAGTGCGCAAAAGATTCGCCGAATTGCAGAAACAGACGCTGTGACGACATCTGCGAGTATTTCAATCCGTCAGGCTGCCGAAGCTCAGATGGAGTTGTTGAAGAAACAGTTTAAAACTGACTTTCCGAAAACAATGGGAGAAGCTGTTCAGCGTCCGGACTTTGATGCTACTCAGTTCTTTGACATGCTGCAGAAGTGGCCGGAACTGATCGTCGACCGAAAAGAGATTAAGGCTGTAGTCGAGAATCTGATTGCCCATGGTTATGAGATTCCTGAATCGGGAAAAAGACTCGTACTCGGCTTTGCACTGAACCCAGAGTAGAATTGTTCTGAAATGTCTTAAAAAAAAAGAGAGGTTTTCCTCTCTTTTTTTGTTTTCTCCGCTATGTTTTATTCTTATGGCAAAAAGTTTTATTTTTTTTGTTTTTTTGTCATTTTGTTATTGAAAAATAAAATTTATTGCTTAAATTAGCAATTGTGTATTGACGAATATAAAAACCATATATGGAGAAATAAAATGAAAAAACTTTTAGGTTTGTTTTGTGTAGTTGCTTTGTTGTCAGCTTGCTCGACAACCAGCGAATTGTTCGGTGGCAGCGAATGCGATTCAAGAGAAGCACGCAATTTCATGGCTAATGCTGAAGACAGAGTATTCTTTGCTTTCGATAGTTCTGCTTTGAGCGACAATGCGAAAGAAGCTCTTGATACTCAAGTTAAATGGCTCAAAAAACATGACAATGTAGATGTTGTTGTTCAAGGTTATTGCGATGAACGCGGTACTAGAGAATACAACTTGGCTTTGGGTGAACGCCGTGCCAATGCAGTTAAAAACTATTTGGTTTCTCAAGGTGTAGCTGCTGACAGAGTTTCTACCATTTCTTATGGTAAAGAAAGACCGGCTGTATCTGGCAGCAATGAAGCTGCTTGGGCTCAGAACCGTCGTGCTGTAACAGTTGTTAAAACTGCTAACTAATAACAGCTGACACAAGTCTTTGAAGAGGTATCTTTTGGGATACCTCTTTTTTTATCTTGAGATATTAATTTTTTTGCCATATCTTAAAGAAAAAATTTAGGAATTGAAAATGAAAAAATATTGTTCTTTGACTTTTGCGGCAGCATTGCTTACCGCTACGCCTGTTTGGGCACAAGATGCCACAGTTATTCAACAAGAATTGGATGATATGCGCGAAGACATAAAGATTTTACAGCGCCGTATTTATTCCGCTAATGATGAGGGCGATTTTGTGGTTCAGCTCGGAAGGCTGGACGAGCAGGTACGTGCAACAAGCGGAAAACTTGATGAGTTGGAATATAAAATTAAACAACTTGAAGAAAAAATTAACTTAGTTAACAAAGATATTGATGTGCGTATTAAATTGTTGGAAGGCAAAAAAATAAGCGCGGCAGACACATTGGCCGTTGCGGATAACAGTCCTAAATTTGCGGCTCCGGTTGCTTCGGGAGCTGCTCAGTCGCTGGTAGGCGCTTCTATCAGCAAAGAAGACAGTTTGCAGCCCGTAAAAGGCTCAACGGCTCCTGAAATATATCAATCCGGACTTGAGGCGTTAAAAGCAAGTGAATATGAAAAAGCGGAAAAGGCTTTTACTAAGTTTTTAACGAAGTTTCAGACAGATAAATTGGCAGGCAATGCACAATATTGGCTTGGTGAAACATTTTATGCCCGCAAAGAATATGATAAGGCAGCCGTTGCTTTTGCCAAAGGGTATCAGCAATATCACAGCAATGCAAAAGCTGCGGACAGTTTGCTGAAACTGGGTATGTCTATGCAGGGGCTTAAAAAAACAAAAGAAGCTTGCGCTGCTTTTACAAGTTTATCTAAAGAGTTTCCAAAAGCTGCAAAAAATTTGAAAGACAAGGCTTCGGCTGAGGCTAAAAAGTTGAAATGTAAAAAATAATGTCTGATTTGCAACAACGTTTTAACTTGAATTTAAAACGGATTATATCTGAGCAGAATTTGAACTTGACCAAAATTGCCGTAGCTGTTTCGGGAGGTGCCGACTCTTTGGCTTTGGCTTTTTTGCTTAACGCTTTTGCCAAAGAAAATAATATTGCTGTAACAGCATTGACGGTAAATCACAATTTGCGTCCGGAAGCAAAAGAAGAAGCGGATTATGTCGCAGAATTAATGGCGAAAAATAATATTCCGCATTTTACGTTGGAATGGAAGCATCCGCCTTTGGATAAAGGAATAGAAACCAAAGCCCGCAAGGCAAGGTATGATCTTTTATTTGGCTGGTGCAGGGAAAAGCAATATCAAATATTGGCAACTGCACATCATCTGCGGGATCAGGCTGAAACTTTTTTGATGAGATTGCAAAGAGGAAGCGGCGTTGACGGATTGGCGGCAATAGAAGAGGGAAGTCATCGGGAAAACGTTGTTTTACTGCGTCCTTTATTGGCTTTTTCTCCCGATGAATTGAAAGCGTTTTTAATTGAAAAAGGGATTGTTTGGAAAGAAGATGCCTCAAATAGCTGTGATGATTTTTTGCGTGTCAGAGTACGTAAGGCTTTGCCTTTTCTTGAACAAAATCTCGGTTTAACACTGAAAAAAATGGCTGCTGCAGCGGCAGCATTGTCTAAAGTGCGGAATTATTTTTTTAAAGAAACAGACAAATTTATTACTACGTCTTGTACAATGTGGTATGGGCAGGGATGGAGTTTTGCCCGCAAGCAGTTTAATACTCAGCCGGATGAAATAAAATATCGTGTTTTGGGACGCTTAATCAAAGAAATCGGCGGTAATGAATATATGCCGGAATATGTTTCATTATTGAGATTGCAGCAGCAATTGGATAGTGATGGGTTTAAGGGCTGTACGTTAGGCGGCTGTGAAATATTGTTTTTTCAAAATAAGGTTTGGATTATAAAAGAATGTAAAAATACAAAAATATTATCTAAACAGCAATGGAAAGAGTGTGCCGAAAAACTTGTTCCAAAGCTGAAAAATGAACTTCCTTACAAACTGCGCCAAATTATATATGATAAAAACAGTAAAGCGGTTGAGTTTGAAAAATAAAAAAACTATATTATCAGAAATTGAATTTGAATAAGGAATAAAGAACAATGAGAACGGGAAAAAGCATATTGTTTTGGGTGGCCGCAATTTTGGCTATGACTATAATAAGCAATATATTTAACCTTGGTAATAAACGCTCTTCAATGTCCAACACATTGGCTTTTTCTGATTTTATGAATCAGGTTGAAGCCAAAAATGTTGAATCCGTATCTATTTCGGGACCGGATATTAATGGTGTAATGACAAACGGAGCGAGATTTTATACTTATGCTCCGAACGATCCTACCATGTTCGAAACTCTGCGTAAGGCTGGTATCAGAGTTGAAGCCAAACCGCAAGATAACACAGCCGATACGTTTTGGGGCGTGTTCGTATCATGGTTCCCGATGATTTTGCTCATAGGTGTTTGGGTGTTTTTTATGCGGCAGGCCAATGCCGGAAACAGTAAGGCTATGAGCTTTGGAAAATCGCGGGCCCGTTTGATTGAAAATACAAAAAAAGTGACGTTTTCCGATGTCGCCGGTTGTGATGAATCTAAACAGGATCTGGAAGAAGTTATTGACTTTTTGAAAGATCCTGAAAAATTTCAGCGTTTAGGCGGAAAAATTCCGAAAGGCGTGTTGTTGGTCGGACCTCCGGGAACGGGTAAAACTTTGCTGGCTAAGGCTGTTGCCGGTGAGGCAGATGTGCCTTTCTTTTCAATTTCGGGTTCCGATTTTGTGGAAATGTTTGTCGGTGTCGGTGCTTCTCGTGTGCGTGATATGTTTGCACAGGCTAAGAAAAATGCGCCTTGCCTTCTGTTTATTGATGAAATTGATGCCGTCGGCCGACACCGCGGAGCCGGTCTTGGCGGCGGAAATGATGAGCGTGAACAAACATTAAACCAATTGCTGGTTGAAATGGATGGTTTTGACGAAAATGAAAATGTTATTTTGATTGCCGCGACAAACCGTCCTGACGTTTTGGATCCGGCTTTGCTGCGTCCGGGGCGTTTTGACCGTCAGGTTGTTGTAACCAATCCTGATTTGAAAGGGCGTGAGGAAATCTTAAAAGTTCACGTCAAAAAAGTGCCTTTGGCAAAAGATGTCAATTTGGCGGTTATTGCCCGTGGCACTCCAGGTTTTTCAGGAGCTGATTTGGCAAATTTGGTTAATGAGGCCGCTTTGCTGGCAGCGCGTAAAAATAAACGCAAAGTGACATCAAAAGATTTTGATGACGCTAAAGACAAAGTTATGATGGGAAATGAACGTAAATCAATGGCTATGGATGAACAGGAAAAGCTGTTGACTGCATATCATGAAGCCGGACATGCTATTTGTTCGTTGAATGTGCCTGAAACCGATCCCATCCACAAAGCAACGATTATTCCGCGGGGCAGAGCTTTGGGAATGGTTCAGCAATTGCCCGAAAAAGACCAGTATTCATATTCAAGGGCAAAAATGCTGTCGCGTTTGGTTATTACTATGGGCGGTCGTGCCGCAGAAGAAATTAAATTCGGTTATGACAAAGTGACAAGCGGTGCGTCTTCAGATATTGCCGCAGCTACAAAATTAGCCCGCGCGATGGTAACAGAATGGGGAATGAGCGACAAACTAGGACCTGTGCTGTATGTTGATAATTCTGAAGAAGTCTTTTTGGGAAAAGCGGTTACTCAAAATAAAAATATGAGTGAGGAAACGGCTCAGATTATTGATGCAGAAATTAAACGTTTGGTTTGTGACGGACATGAAGCGGCGTTAAAAATTTTGCAGGAAAAGAAAGACGATTGGGAACGTTTGGCGCAGGCTTTGTTGGAATATGAAACCCTGAGCGGTGAAGAAATTAAAGCTTTACTGCGCGGAGAAACTATTTCAAAAATGTCGGAAACACCCGTTCCGGAAGAACTTAAAACCAAAAGTTCAATACCGGAAGCCTGATAACGCGAATTATCTGATTAAAAGCCTCCTTTGGAGGCTTTTAGTTTATAAAAACTGTGATTGATATTCTTTTTGAAAGTTTATATAGTAATAAACAAAAAATATCGGAATATAACGGGAGGAAAAAATGGCCGGTAAATTATTTGGAACTGATGGTGTGCGCGGTGTGGCAAATTTTTATCCGATGACTGCTGATTTTGCTACTAAATTAGGTATGGCTTGCGGTGCGGAGCTTTGTCAGGTGTATCGCAAAGTTGCCATTGCCAGAGATACGCGTATTTCCGGTGAGATGTTGCAATCGGCTTTAGCCGCAGGTTTTTTATCTGCTGGAGTAGATGTTGTTTTGTTGGGAGTTTTGCCAACTCCGGCATTAACTTCCGTTACGGCAGATTTAGATGTTGATATGTCTGTTATGATCACCGCTTCACACAATCCCTATTATGATAACGGTATAAAATTAATCACTTCCAACGGTGACAAATTTGATGACGATACAACTTCAAAATTGGAGGCTTTAGTTGCTGAAAATAAATTTGATTTAAGCAGCGAAAAACTCGGACGTATTATTTATAATAACGAAGCTTTAGTTATGTATCTTGAAAAAGCCAAAAGTTTTATTAGCTCTTCTAAACCTTTAGCCGGAACAAGAATTGTTTTGGATTGCGCTAACGGTTCTTTTTCGGGAATTATGCCTCAGGTATTTAAAGATTTGGGCGCAGGTGTTATTAGTCTGGGAAATGAACCTGATGGTTATAATATTAATCGGGATTGCGGTTCTCAGCATCCGGAAAAATTGTATGAAACAGTAAAAGGTGCGCATGCGGGGATAGGAATTGCCGTTGATGGTGATGGTGACAGACTTTTGGTTTGTGATGATGAAGGACACAAAATTCCTGCTGAGCAGTTGATAGCGTTTTTAGCCAAATATCTGAAAGATGAGGGAAAATATCGCGGCAATGCCGTTGTTTCGACAATTATTTCCAACACAGCAATGGAACGTTATATTCGAAATTTGGGGTTTGAATATTACAGCACAAAAGTCGGCGAACGCGCGATTATTGCTAAAATGCAGGAATTAGGCTGCAGTGTGGGAGGCGAAGAATCCGGACATATGGTGGTTGCAGATTATTCCAAAAGCGGCGATGGTATGGTAAATGCCCTGCTTTTATGTTTGGCGTGGGCGGCAAGCGGCAAAAGAATGAGCGAAATTTTTCCGTTGTTCAAATTTGATCCCTATGTGTTTGTCAGTGTTCCGCTGAAAGACAGAGCGATGGTTGCCGAAGCCGCTGCTTCTGAAAAAGTAAAAGCGGCTGTGTCTGAGGCGGAAAATATAATGTCGGGAAAAGGACGCGTGGTTTTGCACCCATCCGGAACAGAACCTAAATTGCGGGTTTGGGTTTCGGGAAGCGATGAAACTCTGGTTAAAAAGTCAGCAGATATGATTATTGCTGAAATTAATAAGTTGCAGGAGGAATAATGATTAAAGGTATTATCAGTTTATTTACAACCGGAATGATTTTGAATCCGATGATTTTGCTGGGAATAGCCAGCGGTATGTTTTTATCATATCGTTTTGACAGCGATATCGAAAAACTTATAGATATTTTCAGCGGTTATGATACTTATTTGGTGGCGGTATCCATAGCTTTTGTGTATACATTTGCCTTTAATCAAGTTTATAAAGGATATAGCAGCACTGTCGATTGGGATGAAACTTTCAAGCGTTTTATCGGAAACAGTCTGAAAATTGTTTTAAGTACCATAATGTCGGTTATCTTTTTTGCAACATTGATTTTCTAAAGGGTTATGGAGAAAGCATTTGACATCAAGCGCGGTCTTGAAATTCTGGAGCAAAATATAAAAATTGCTCCGGAAAAGCCCGGTGTTTATCGAATGCTTGATGAAAATGAAAAAGTTTTATATGTCGGCAAAGCAAAAAACATAAAAAAAAGAATTGTAGCTTATTCGCATATTTCAAAATTGCCTGTCCGCCTGCAGAGAATGGTTGCACAAATCCGGCGGATGGAGTTTATTGTTGTTGAAAGCGAAGCCAAAGCTTTATTGCTTGAAAATGAGCTGATTAAAAAGCTTGAGCCAAAATATAATATTCTGTTGAAAGACGATAAAACTTTTCCTTATTTGAGCCTTAATCTCAATGATGAATTTCCAATGCTGAAAAAATATCGCGGAGCGAAAAAAAACGGCTATAAATATTTTGGACCCTTTGCCAATGTTTTGGCGGTTAACAATGTGTTGGATCTATTGCAAAAAGCTTTTTTGCTGCGGACATGCAATGACAGCAGTTTTAAAAATCGAGACAGACCGTGTTTGATGTATCAAATCAAACGCTGTTCTGCGCCTTGCGTCGGAAAGATTTCGAAGGAAGATTATAGGTCGCTTGTACAGGAAGCCGTCGATTTTTTAGAAGGTAAAAATACGCGTTTTCAGGAAGAAATGTCTGAAAAAATGCAACAGGCGAGTGATAATTGCGATTTTGAAACGGCAATTGTTTATCGTGACAGAATCAGAGCATTAACCAGTGTTCAGCAAGGAAAGTCAGTAGAATACGGAGATATTAAATCCGCTGACGTTGTTGGTATTTATGCCGCGCATAATCGTTGCTGTATTCAAATATTTTTTATCAGAGCCGGTCAAAATTGCGGCAATATAGCCTTTTTTCCAAAGCAAACGGAAGATGTTGAAACAACAGAAATTCTGGAAGCTTTTTTAAGCAGTTTTTATGCAACACACCAGCTGCCGGATGAAATTATAGTATCCGAAGAGCCGCAAAACAAAGAATTTCTGGAAGAAGCTTTCAATGTGCGGATTAATTTGTATCAAAGAGGCGTTAAGGCAAAAATTGCTGCTAATACGGCTACTAATGCCAAAGAGGCGCTGGAACGTAAAATTGCGCTGGAAACGTCGGTTTTGAATAATTTGAAAGAAATGCAGCAAGTATTTAATCTGCCGCGTATTCCGCAGAGAATAGAAGTTTATGACAATTCGCATATTCAGGGAAGCTATGCCGTTGGTGCAATGATTGTCGCAACGCCTGATGGTTTTGATAAGAAATCTTACCGTACTTTCAATATCAAAAATAGCGAAATTACCAATGATGATTTTGCGATGATGAAAGAGGTTTTGAGCAGGCGTTTTTCTCATATGGCTCCGAATAATAAACCCGATGTGATTTTATTGGATGGCGGATTGGGGCAGCTGCACGCCGTGCATGAAAGCCTTAAAGATTATGATTTGTCGGATATAGCGGTTATTGCTATTTCAAAAGGACCGGAACGCAATGCGGGAAAAGAATTTTATCATCAAATCGGGCGTGAAAGTTTTGCTTTGCCGTTTGCATCGCCTTTAGCTTTTTATATGCAGAATATTCGTGATGAAGCACATCGGTTTGCTATCGGAACTCACCGTAAAAAACGGGCTAAGTCCATGTTTGCGTCGGAGTTGGATGAGATTGACGGAATCGGGCGCGACCGAAAGAAAAAACTGCTTAATTTGTTTGGTTCGGTTGAGGGAATAAAGCAGGCAAGTTTATCTGAATTGCAAAAAACAGAAGGAATAAGCAAAAAAACGGCGGAAAAGATATTTAATTACTTTCATAAATAAAATTTATGAAATATTATAATTTTAAATATAAATTTATATAAAATTAACAGATAGGTGCACAATTATGTATAATCTTCCAAATATTTTGACAATTTCCAGAATTGTCGTCATACCGGTCATTTTTATGGCCATTTATATTCATTCGGCTTTGTGGTCTATTTTGGCGGGCGCTTTGTTCGTTATGGCTTCGATAACCGATTATCTCGACGGATATTTTGCCCGTTCCCGCAATCAAAATTCCGTTCTCGGACGTTTGCTTGATCCGATTGCCGATAAATTGCTGGTGGTTTCGGCTTTGCTCATTATCGTCGCAAACCGTATGGTTAATCCGATAACTTATGTTCCCGTCATTATCATTATGTGCCGTGAGGTTTTGGTTTCGGGATTGCGTGAGTTTTTGGCAGAATTCAGAGTCGGAATGCCGGTAACTCGTTTGGCTAAATGGAAAACCGCTTTTCAAATGACGGCAATTGCCATGATTTTATTAAAGCGTCTGTATATAATCGGACCGTCTGTCGGCGTATTGGGCGAATGGTTGCTGTGGATTGCCGGAATTTTGACTTTTGTAACAGGGTATCAATATTTCGAAAAATGCCTTGATTATATTTATACAGTTGAAAACAACAAAAAAAATCCGGTTAAAGCTGTTGAGCAGGAAGTTAAAAAAATAGCGGTGAAAGTTAAAAATGTTGTTTCAGAAAAAGTAAAACAGCAATCTGGACGCAGACGCGGACGCAAACCTATGGTTTCTGCTGCGGCACCAACAGAAAATGCCCAAAAAACACGCGGTCGCCGAAAAAATAATTTGAAAAAAAATATTTCTCCGAAAATTGTCGGACGACATGTAGGCCGTCCGCCGAAAAATCGGACCGCTGCATCGGAAAATACAATACAATCTTCGCAGAATAAGGCTTCGGATACAAATTCTGAAAAATAACGGGGCTTGTTATGATTGGCAAAAAAGTTCATTTACTGGTTGTTGATGATGATACCAGACTGCGTTCTCTCTTAACCCGTTTTTTAAGAGAGAACGGCTTTTTTGTTTCTGCGGCCAAAGGCGCTTCTGAAGCAAGGAATATGCTGAAGGAGTATAAATTTGACCTTTTGATTGTTGATATTATGATGCCGGAAGAAAGCGGACTTGAGTTTTTGGAAAAACTACGCCATGAAGACAGCGTTCCGGTTATTCTGCTAACGGCAATGGGTGAAACCGGTGACAGAATTGCCGGTTTGGAATGTGGAGCAGATGATTATTTGTCCAAACCTTTTGAGCCCAAAGAATTGGTTTTGCGTATAAAAAATATTCTGAAACGTGCACCTTCGGAAGAGGAAAAAACAAAATCTGTACTCAATTTGGGTTTGTGCTGTTATGATTTGGATAAAAAAGAATTAACCGATAAAAAAGGACAAATTATTCATATTACACCGGTTGAACAAGCTATGCTTTCTATGCTGGGGCAAAAATCAGGGCAGATCTTCAGCCGCGACAGATTGGCCGAATTGCTCGGAGCCGGACAGGGACCGCGTTCGATTGACGTGCAAGTAACGCGGCTGCGTAAAAAAATAGAAAAAGATTCTAAAAATCCCCGTTACCTTCAAACTGTTAGAGGTAAAGGGTATATGTTGCTTACTGAATGAAAGAGGAATAACCATGCATTTGACTTTTCCGAAAAAAATTGACAACCTTTTAACTTATGTGCGTGTTAAATATATGCCTAAAACATTGTTTTTCAGAACAATGCTGTTGATATTTATTCCGCTTATTGTCGTACAGGTTGTATCTGTTGTAGCTTTTTTTGACGGTTCTTGGGGACGCGTCGGCCGCAGATTGTCTTCAAATTTAACCTCCAATATGGCATTTACGATGCAGCTGGCTGAAGAAGCTCCCGATAAATTGGAAGATATTCAGCTCTTGGCTCTGAAAAATTATGATTTGGGAGTTAAATATTATAATAATGAGCAAAAACATGAGGTTATACGTAAAGTTCGCCGCAGTAATAAGATGATTACGGGATTTTTGGAAGAATCGCTGAAAAGAGAGTTTCCTGAAGATATTACCAGTATATATCTCAAGGGACAGGATTTGGTTGTATTTGTCGAAACTCCTAATGGTTTATATCAGTTTATGACTAATTCCAAAAATATCTTTTCAACATCTATTTTTGGATTTGTTGCTTGGATGATCGGCACTTCTTTGCTGCTTTTTGTCGTTGCAGTCGGTTTTTTGCGTATTCAGGTCAGATCTATTGCTGATTTAGCTGAAGTTGCGGAAGATTTTGGTAAAGGAATTGATAATAAAAAATTCAAACCTTATGGTTCGTCTGAAGTTCGTAAAGCCGGAATAGCTTTTATTAAAATGAAAGAGCGTATTCAACGTCAAATCAGCGAAAGAACCAGAATGCTGGCAGGCGTTTCTCATGATTTGAGAACACCTTTGACCAGAATGCGCCTGCAATTAGCTTTGCTGCCTGATGATAAGAAAAATCAAGGGATAGATAAAGAGGAATTTTTGCAAGATGTTTCCGAAATGGAAAAAATGCTTGAAGGTTATTTGTCATTTGTAAGTGGTGAAGGCGGTGAGCAACCGACGTTTGTGGATTTGAACGAATTAATTTTGAGTATTATCAATAAATTTAGAACCACCAAGAAGGCGTTGGTTCGCTATTCCACTAATGATCAAGTCAGCGCTATTCAAGGACGCGAGCAAGCATTGAAACGCGCATTGGGCAATGTTATCGGAAACGCTTTTAACTATGGTAAAACTATTGCAGTTAATTTGGAAAGTGTTGGAAACAAAGTCGAAGTTACGGTAGATGACGATGGTCCCGGAATTCCGGCTGACAAACGGGAAGATGTGTTTAAGGCATTTTATCGTTTGGATGATTCCCGTAATAAGGAAACAGGAGGCGTTGGTTTGGGGTTGTCAATTGCAAAAGATATTGTAACCTCGCACGGCGGAAAAATAGAACTTCAAGATTCACCGATGGGAGGCTTGAGGGTACTCATTAGTATTCCCTTATAACTCGCATATTCGAAAGTATATTTTTCATTAATCTTTGATATGAAAATTAATTATTTTAAGGCAAACTTTTTAAGTTGAGGAAAAAATGGCAGAAGAAAAAGATTTTGGGATTAATCTGAATACACCTTTGAATGGTTCGGATGATGAACTGGAAAATATTAATTTTGATGATGTAAAAGACACAGGGCTGGATGATTTTCTTAATGATGTCAGTATGGAAAATCAGGAGATGGCTTTTACTAATGCAAAAAATAGTGTTCAATCGAACAAAAATGATGAAAAAGATGATGAAATATCCAAGCTGAGTTCTGCAACTTCTGCCGATTTTGCAAATTTTGATATTGATGATTTTGATGCTGCCTTAAATTCATATCAAGCAGCCCGCGCAGGTAAATTGCCTCGTAATGCTCCGCAAACTCAAGCTAAAACAGAAAATTCTAAAAACGTTTTGGAAAATAAATCGCCGTTTCAGTCAAAAGGTGAGCCTGTTGTCAAGCCGGAAAATTTGAAAAATGAAAAAGCGGATTTATCATTACCAAATGATGATATTTCGGTTTCGAATGTTCCTGAAAAAAAATACAGTGCTGAAAAAAATGTACCGCAAACGGCGGAGCAAAATGCTTCTTTTAAACCAGCGACTATTGATGAAAGCGGTTTTAGAGAAAATAGTGAAGAAAAACAGCAGGAATTGCTAAACTGGTATATGGGAGAGCTTAAAGATAAAACCTATGAAGTTTCTCCTGAAAATATGCCGGAGTATTTGGATAGTGATAAAACTATTCGTGTTATTCATGTCAGTGTTGATTCACTGTATGGTTGGAATGTCTTTTTTGATAATGGCGTTTTTATGAGTTTGCGCGACTTAAAAGAATATCAGGAACGCCACGGAGAAATGCCCTGTCAGGATGGAAAAATTATTTATGGCAGTAAAACCGTGAATTTTGAACGCATTTTAAGAATAGTGGTTTATGAGCGTCCTCACTATTTTTCATATATTGTTAAATAGTGCGTATGTAGTTTGCAGAAGGCATCAAGTTTTGATGCCTTTTTTGCATTTTTTATAGAAATTCCTATATTTGCCGACAGGTTACATGGATATTTATTCTATTGTAAATTTAGTAGAAATCTGTGTTAGAAAAAGCAGTAGATGGAAATCTGTTTTGATAATCGTTTGAAACAGGTACTTTTATAATCATCGGTTTCAGCTTATAAATTAGGCGGAAAAAATACTTCTGAGCGTTTAAGATAAAAGTTCTTATAATGAAGCGCATAAAAAATCCCTCCGAGAGGAGGGATTAAAAAGTCTGTTTTAATAAACTATTTTCTTTTTATCGGGAAAATTTGAACACCGTTTTTAGTTTTTGCAGGCGCTGCTGAATTTCCTGTTGAAGGGGCCGATAAATAGTTTGCAGCTTTAGCTTGCGCTTCTGTCGGTTGAGGCGCTTCTTTAGGCGCTGGAAGATTGGCTTTCAGCGGATATGCAGCTTTAGGCAAACGCAACAGCATATAACCGCTGCCGCCGCCATAAGCCGGTCCGGACAAACCTATTGAATAATATCCGCCGACAAAACCGTAATCTAAATCGATATAATCGACTAAGAACAGTGTTTTTATGGTTGTTGTACCGATAGTTGTCATCTTGCACTGATATCCGTCATCTTCCAAAACAATATTGTCGGTATTTTTTACAAACAGCAAAGTTTTATCAGGTGCGCATTCAGGGGTTTGTCCATTGTAGGTTACATTGTAGTTCAACATTAAGTTTATTGAACGAGAACCTTTGGATATATGGACATCGCTTATTTTAACAAAATCAATATACATATATGCAGGAGTGATACCTACGGTAATCGGCAAAGAAATATAATTGGCGTAGCAATTGCGGCTACCGATATCAGCAGCACAAACCGGAGCCTTTTGGTTGTTGTTGTTTTGGAGAAGCTGTACCAAACTGTTATATATGTATTCTTTTGACATAGACAGTTTTAACGGCGCACATTGTTTTGCACGGCAAACAACTATGTTGCGCGGCATTTGAAGGGGAGCCATTTGTACGTTGCGTTTTACCGCTTCGGGAGCAACGGCGGGAGCCGCGCTTTTATTGAGAGGGTCATTCATAACGTCTTGCAAACTGCGGTTCCAAAAACTGCAGCCGCCGGCTGCGCATAAAACAAAAACCAATAAGGCAGAGGCTTTCAATTTAGACACGATTTTACATCCTTTGCATATTACTCAAAAAACTGACGTTATAATAAGATAAAAATCTGAAACAACCAAGTGTTTTTTTTGCTTATCAGGCAATAATTTAGCGTTTGCATAATTGTTTTAGTTATTTTATATTGCGCAGTGGAGAAAAAATAGATGAAAAAAGGGATAAAAACCGCATTTTTAATTGTTTTAGCCTTGTTGGCGGAACGTTTATATTCCCGCACGGAAGTTATTGCCGCCGAAGCTGAAAATCAAATTAAAGTGGTAGATGGCGATAGTTTGGAAATTAAAGGAAAACGTATCAGACTTGCAGGTATCGACTCGCCGGAGTATCGTCAACACTGTTATGAAAAATCGGGGCAAAAATATGCTTGCGGATTGAAAGCCAGAGATTATATGCAGAAATTGATTTCTGCAGGAAATGTGAAATGCGTGGAAAAAGGAATTGATCGCTACAAACGGAGTTTGAGCGTTTGCTATGCCGGAGAGAAGGATTTGAATCGAGAAATGGTCAGAGCCGGTTGGGCAGTGGCTTACAGAGATGATGACAACGCCTATCGTGCGGCTGAAAAATATGCCAGAAAGCATCATAAAGGGGTTTGGCAGGGAAAGTTTATGCGTCCGGAGCTGTATCGTTTTCTTAATAAATAGTGGGAAAGGTTAATCTTTTATTGAAAATATAGTTGACAGCAAAAAAAAGTTATGTATATTGCAAGCAACGTTTTGTGTTTAAATAATCAAAATAAATTAGGTGAAAAAAATGTACGCAGTAATTAGAACAGGCGGAAAACAATATAAAGTAGCTACTGGTGATGTACTTAAAATTGAAAAAATTGCCGGTGAAGAAGGTGGCAATGTTGTTTTCAGCGAAGTGTTGGCTAAAGACGATGTTATCGGCACTCCATTAGTTGCCGGTGCGTCAGTTAAAGCAACCATTATTAAACAGGCTAAGGCTGATAAAGTTATTGTTTTCAAAAAGAAAAGAAGACAGAACTATCGTCGTAAAAACGGCCACAGACAGAATATCACTATCGTTAAAATTGCAGAAATTGCTTAACGTATAGAAAATTGCAGAGGAGATAAATTATGGCACACAAGAAGTCAGGTGGTAGCAGCGATAACGGACGCGATACCGAAGGCCGCCGTTTGGGCTTGAAAAAGTCTGGTGGTCAAGCTGTTATTGCCGGAAATATCATTATCCGTCAACGCGGTACAAAGTATCATCCGGGTGAAAATGTCGGTCTTGGTAAAGATCACACAATTTTTGCTTTGGTTGAAGGCAAAGTCGCTTTCAGAAAATCTGGTGATAAAACTTTTGTTTCGGTTGTTACCGAATAATTGACACAGGTTGTTAATGGCGGAGGGGGCTTGTTGCCCCCTTTGTTTTTATTGAAAATAAGGTTATTTATAACAAAACATTAGGCAAAGATAAATAATATGAAGTTTCTGGATCAAGCGAAAATTTTTGTTCAGTCGGGCAACGGCGGCG
>ENA-ORNT01000130-ORNT01000130.1-human-gut-metagenome-genome-assembly--contig:-NODE-130-length-54873-cov-3.539330_pt1 | contig 54873 bp, 85 predicted proteins | sample MGYA00242120_ERZ509032 | MGnify/ENA primary metagenome ERZ509032 (study PRJEB26280, sample SAMEA2338729) | human gut metagenome | biome: human gut; feature: human-associated habitat; material: faeces...
AAAACGCTATAAAGGCAACTGCAAATATACCGCCTTTTACCATTTCCTGAGGTGATAACATACCTACAACTTTAACAACGCCAGCGAGTAATAGCATAGCGAAACTAATTTTCAACAAATTGGTTCCGACTTTTGTCATTTCTTTTCCATCAATTTTAGAAATTAGCATTACAAGCGCAAGAAATCCCAAAAAAGCAACTGCAAAACCGGCTCCTTTTATCATTTCTTCGGTACTAAAAGCCCCTGCAATTTTCACAACAACCGCCATAAGAATCATCGCCGCAGAAAGTTCAAGTAGCATTTTGCCGACCTTATCAATATTTGCAGCTTTTTTCTCATCAACAAGTTTTCCAAATGCAAGTATCATTAAAGTCATAACACCCGCCATAGCCGCTAAGCCCACGAATCCTTGTGTGCACTGGTCGGGGTCCATCGAACCAATGAGTTTTGCAACGATAGCCATAATCAACATCGATACAGACATTTTCTTCATCATTTTACCGACTTTATCAATGTTCTCAGCCTGTTTCTCGTCAACAAGTTTTCCAAATGCTGCTACAACTAATACAATAGCACCAACCATAGCTGCTAAGCCTACAAATCCTTGTGTACACTGGTCTGGATCCATCGAACCAATTATTTTTACAGTTGCTGCCATTAATAAAAGGGCTACACCGATAGAAAGAAGACAAGTTTTTATGCCTTTGACATTTATACTATGTTTACCAATAGATATTGATGATTCTGACATCTTACTTACACCAATTGCTAATGCCGCTAACACTAATGATAATACCATTAATGCTCCAACAGAGCTCCATAATTTACCGGTATCTAACTGAGCAAGTATATATACTGCTCCAGCCAATGCTAACAATGATAATGCAAGTTCTTTTACTCCTTCAGCCCTTAACTTAAAAGCCTGTGCATTTAATAGCTTAGAGAATGATTTAACTACTTTAGCAACATTTTTAAGAATTTTAGCAATTGGTTTAGCGGCTTTTGATATGACGGTACTAACACTTGAAAGTACAGAACCTACTCCTTCCAATACCGAACCGGCTCCAGAGAACAGTTCTGTAACGTTCATGATTGACTTGGAAAGATTCTTTACCATAACGAGCAATATAGAACTTATGCTTAGCGCTATAACTTTACCCCAGTCCATATCCTGGAACCATTGAATAATACTAGCACCAAGACCTTTTATAAACTCCCATATACCGCTAAGACCATTTGTTAATCCGTTATGATATCCTTCCATTGTATACTCGCCAATTTCAGTCATAACTGTCGATGGGGAATGAATACCAAGAACACCTTTAATAGCGGTAATGATACCTTGTCCAATCTTAACCAAAATCTTTGGTATAGAAGTAATACCACCTTCCAAACCATTCTTCAGACCGGCTAAAATATTTTTGCCAACTTCAGTTAGGTCAATATTCTTAAGATTCTCAATTGCTTCCTGCACTTTTGGTATTCCAAGAAACGCATCAATCAAATCTTTGATTGCTCCGATAACCATTTTGACCCCAGAAGCCAGTTTATCAAAACCTTTTGTAATCAAATCATTGCTAAATAAAAAGTCTCTGAATTTTACCAGCAAATCCCCGATTCCAGCAGTCAAATCCAAAACGCTTATGTCAAAAGCATCAAGTATAGCTGCTAAAACCTTAAAAGCTAATTTTAATCCACCACCGACAAGAGTCGATACTATATCTAATAACGCAAACAAGCCTTTAAATGTTCGTTTTAACTTATCAGCATCTTCATCAGATATGCTCATCCAAGTTGTCACTTTATGAAAACCAGCCACGATGTCATATAAAATATTGACGTTGTCGCCATCAAAAGTTTCTTTCCAAGCTTCACCAATTGCTTTGAACACTTTAGCAATACTTTCTCCGATATTCCGAAAAGAGTCAAGTAATAATGATTTCGAACTAAGTTTACTCGTATCTTCGATTAAATCTTTTATTGGAATACCTGTTTTCTTTGACTGCTCTTCTAATTCTCGAAAAGCTTTTACTTCGTCATCAGTAAAACCAATTGCCGTAAGCTGTGCATCTGACATTTCAAGTAACTGGTCTATTGTAGTAGCCTGCTCTTTGTTCAAATCTTCCTGTGATTCTTTGAAATCAGTGGTGTGTCGTGTACTATCACCAAGCTTCTCATTTACAAGATTCTGTATATGGGCCCAATCATATCCGGCTTCGGTCAGCGCTTTAAATCGTGCTTCATCATTACCAAAATCACCGTTTATAACTTTATCAACAACATCACTAAAGTACTGCACCGCTTCAGCTGCTTTTTGTGCTGGCTGTGTAACCTCATCAATTCGCTTAGCTAAATCCGAAAACGGATTGTTCTGTCCAAGTTTTTTAAACTTATCAATCCATCCCTGTAAATCAATTTTTTTTACAAGTTCTGTTCCTTTGTCGATAATTTTGGATAACCATGTCGTAGTTGTTTCAGCAAAAGGTAATACGGCAGTTTTTAAGTCATTAACTTTTTCTCGTAATGCATTAAAAAACTGTACTAATGGACCGTTGGTTTTTATCAACGGGGTTACAAACGCCGCACCGATTCTGGCTAAAGCAGACTTTACGTTTGCCATAGAACCGGTTAACGTATCGTTTGCCTTTTTTGCATGTTCCCCAAACGCATCATCCATGGCAGCAGCAAAAGTTTTAAAATCAATTTCGCCTTTGCTTGTCATTTCACGAACTTCAGCTTCAGACTTATTCAGATACTTAGCCAATGTCGCTGCTGCGTTCATACCTCTACCAGACAACTGAAGTAACTGGTCACCCATCAATTTACCCTGACCGGCTACCTGTGTATATATTCGACCAATGTCTTCGTAACTACTGTTTGTCATTGCTGCTACACCAGCAACACCTCGTAATGCCGAAAACATTTCATCTCCTGCTTTCATGCCGGAAGCTGCTAACTGAGACGCAACTGTTGCTGCCGCATCCAAACTATACGCTGTTCCATCAACGGCATCGTTTACGTTTTTCATAACAGCTTCTACAGCTTCAGCATCATTCAATAACCCCTGTAATTGAAACTGTGCATTTTCCAAATTTGTAGCTCTTCGAATACCGCCAGATACGATTCCATCAGTAACGAAACTACGAATTTTTGAAACGAACATCATAGCTTTATCAGTAAGATTTTCAATAACACGCATTCCAACAATACCCATTGTAGAAAATCTATTCTGTATCGCATTTATGCTTTGTTCAAGTTTATTGAACGAAACTTTGTTAGCAGCAGTATTTATTTCTTCAAACCCTTTGGACGCACCCGAAAATTTCAATTTTTTTTTAAACTTGTCGAGTGTTGACATTGTTGTTTTGACATTCTTTTCAAATTTGTCATTGTCGAACCGCATTTCTACAACTCGTTCGTCAACCACTTTGCTCATATCTTAACAACCTCCTTCCAGGCATCTTCTGCAATTTTGTCAAATAAAGGTTGGATAACAGGATTAATATAATCTCTTCCTTCTACCCAACCTCCATTGTTAGTTCCATGACCATACTGGAGAATTATGGCTATAGGAACTCCTTTATTAATATGAGAGTTATTAAACTCTATTGACACGACTCCATTTTGACGTTTTATCTCGTAATACCATGAGTTAGCCGTTTCTCCAGAATCAACTGGCGTTGCTGCCTTAAGAGCTTCAACACCCTGACGACCGTATTTATTGAGGTCACCAATTTTCACAACTTCTTTAACTCGTTCAAGATAACGATTCAATTTCGAAAAATCACCTTTCTGCGTGAGACGTATCATATGTTTCTCCTTACAATCGTGTAACGTGGTCTAAGGAAATCCAACCAGCATTAGATTTCAGACGTCCCCAGCCTTTAACAGAACCGACTCCTTCTGAAACCTCAACAATTGTAAATACTCCTTTTTTGGTGTACTTACCTGTCCATGCGGTATTTGTTCCGGGTCCCTTACGAATTCTTAAATTTGGAATGTTTACACGAACTTCGAAGTTCGCATTGCTCTTTGACGGTTTGCATGTTTCGCCTTTAGGCGGATATGTACTCTGAACTACTTTTACGTCATGTACCTCGTCAACCGTACCAAGAATACCGTTAACAATTGCTCTTGCACATTTGTCGGTGTTCCATGCTGCCGCATCTTTCTGTGAATCTACAAAGCAACACTCAACTAACACCGCCTTAGCCTTAGTATGCTTTAATACATACAGAGCCGTAGATTCTTTTACACCACGATTTGTAAGTCCAAGTGCTTTTGATACTTCGTCAGCGATTCGTGATGCAACTTCAGAATTTTCTTCGCTATACACCCAAACCTCAACACCGGTTCCAGTGTCTGGTGTCTGTGCTGAATTCAAATGAATACTTACATCTAAGTCAACTGTGTGACTGTTACACTTTTTTACAATATTACTCAAATTCTCTTTCTGAGTAGTCCCATCAGAATCTGTGCAATCATATACGGTATTTCCAGCTTCGCGAAGAAGTGAAATTACCTTGTCTTTTACCTGTCGGTCTTCATTTACTTCATCGAGATACTTACTTGCGCCTCGGCAAATCAATGAGTGACCAGCATGAATGTTATATGTTCCCATATGTTCTCCTTTCCGGGATTGAAATTAACCCCGTGAATGATATTTCTTTCTACGTGCATTGTTTAAAGCTGCATATTGAGCCATTGTTTCTTTCTGACTCATTTTCTTAGCAGGTGTCCGTTTTACTTCGCAAATTCTAATCAAAGTGAGTAGTCGTTTTATATGCCATCTCTCAAATTCTGGTGGAATGTGTAATTCAACCATCCAATAATAGATAAGCTCCGAAGTAACAATATCTTTGTTAAGATGATGTTTCTTATCATCGGCAAAAGTTGTTGCAGTCATCGGAGCTTGTATATAATCTATTATCTGTTTAATATTTTGAGTTGTTAATCTCTTCATTACATCATCGGATACAGGAGTTAGAGTCATGCATTTTATATAATCTAAGAACTCTTCATCTGTTTTTTCTTTAGAATCAAGAAATGGTTTATTCCATTTTGACTCCCACAATGAAATAGCGACTAAGGAATGCTCTAATGTAATAGTTTCTGGTGGCGCAATTGTTGTATACAAAAACTCATCATTTTCTTCATCCCAGCATTCATCCACCTGCTCTGGAATTTCTATCGTGAGCATATCTGTTGTCACCTACTTTGTGTTTTTATGATACTGGCAGAAGTCCACTTTTCTCTGCTTCTTTAGCTGCTTCAGCTGCGAGGTCAGCAGGAATAATTCCATTAATGAATTTAGATGCTGAATCTGCATCTGTTGCTAACTCCATGAATAATTCTGGAAAAGCGGCGCTGCTCATGAATTCATCTCTCAGTTCTTCTGATTTCTTGAAATGCTTACCGTCTGCACTCTTCTCGCCATACGCCTTAAGAATAAGGTCTTTGAATAATGCGATAAGTGTCGCATCATCCTGTGCCTTGATAATTTTCTGAATGTACTCAGCAAAACCGCCCTGGGTACTCATCTGCATTTCTGTAATCTCTGCTTTGTTAAGATTAAAGTAGAAGTCATCTTCTCTTTCGCGTCCATCATAATCTACGTATTTAATTGTTTTCTTTAACATAATTTTTGTTCTCCTTTCATTAATAAAAAAAAAGAGCCCCCATATTTTAGAGGGCTCAATAAGATGATCGATATTTAATTTTTATTAGCCTTCAGCAAAGAAAGCTGCTACTTCATCAGGAAGCATTAATCTGGATTCTACTCCTGGAGCATAGTATTTACCCGTTTCGAATTCTGGTGCTGTTACTGAATCAATTAATACATACTCACCAGCTTTTTTCTCAACATAGTTTTTCCAGTTTGTAGACCAATCTGCTGGTGATTCTTTAAGAAGCTCTGGGTCTTTACCATAAAGAATCTCTTCAAACTCTTTAAGCTTCTTGGCGTCGACAACTGTACTATTGATAACAAGAGTTGCTGTAGGCTTATAACCATCAATCTTAACCGGTGTTGTGCTGATATCGAAAGAGAATTCGATTGCATCTGGATCGTTGTTAATTGATTTGTATTCTTTATTGGATACAGCAGCTGTTCCATTGTAAACCAAATGGATTTTGTAACCGTAATCCGTATTATCGGTGTCATTGCCAATGGTTGTTGTGTAAGCCAGTCCGAATGGTCTACGACTCTGCTGTCCAATACTTACTCCTTTTGCGATAGAAGCCACACCGTTGCATTCGTCAAATTCTGGTGGATACATATATGCAGTAATTGTTGCTGCAAATTCCTCTGCTGAAATAAGATTAAGATATGCGATATCATCAGCGTATATCTTAGTTGATTCTGCTCCGGATGGATTTTCAGAAACACCAGTACATCCGCTCCAAGCAACACCATTACTATATGCGCCGCTGGAATTCTGGACGAATAATACTACATCTTTGGTACCAGTTTCATATTCTCTTGTACCAATAGCATCCCATACTAATTTTCTTCCTAATGCCATGTTATGATTCCTCCTTAAATGTGTTATATAGTGTCAATACGTCGTGATTCAAATTATCCGAGTTATAATGCCTGTCATAAGACGAATAAGGTAATTCCAAAATTTTTTCTATTACCGGATTATCTTGAGTTTTTGAAATCACGACTATTTCATAGCAATCAAAAAGAGCGTACTTCGCATCGTCTGCGTGTAAGCTCTTCCCTCTAATTCTCGAATATTTAATTGCTGGGTATTGCATCTTTAACGTATTTGGGGGTTTGTAATACACATTTTCATTTCCTAATAACTCGATGAGTTTATTGTGCAGTGATAGCCTGCTAGCCATTGTATACACCCCCAACCGTTAATATTAATCTTGGGTTCTGAATTTCAATATCACTGATTTTCCATTTAGCGCCCATGATTTCTACATACGCCATATTAGAATAATTCTCATAAGCAAATTGGTCGGGGATAATGCTAACGACATTTGAGAGTGTTACGTTATCGTTAATTTCTCCTGAATTCTGACGACGCCAATGGTCGCTAGTGATATCACCATAATACTCACGTTCAACTATGTCGCCTGCCGCCCATATACCTGGTTCTGTCTGTGTTATGATTTCATAACCTATTTTTCCAAACCATTTTGCCATTTTGATTTCTCCTTAAATTAAGCAGATTTAACAGTTGCTAAATCAGCAGTTGTTGCTGTAGAGCTGTTTGTTTTAACATAAGTAACAGTCGCAACTTTACTTGCAATCTTAAGGCTAACAGGCTTATACATAACTCCAGCATCTACGATGATCAATCCTCTGACAAATAAATCTTCTAATACATCAGCCGGAACTTTTGTTTTGTAATCGGCTTCTAAATAAGCATAGCCATCAGTCTTTGCATAGATTTTTGTTGCTGCTTCATACATTGTGTCATCATGGTGAAAAATTCTATCCATCGTTTGTTTCCTCCTTTATCATCTATTACTCAGCTGGCTCTTCAAGAGCAATTGCAGAGTAGAGATTTGTAAGTGCACCTGATAAACGTGTCTCAAGCATATATTTGAATCTGTTGAAGTCCATATCAAAATCTTCAAATCTGGTTACTTCGCCACCTTTTGTTGCACCAAACTTATAATCAGCCAGATTTACAAAGATTCCAAGAAGGTTCTTCTTCTCACCAGTACCGGTTGTTCTCTGAAGACCTGTAAACTGTTCAACTGTGATGATCTCATTAACATTCAATGCTTTTGCAAGGTCAGCTTTGGAATCGTAAATGCGACGTCCATTCAAGTCACGAGCAAGTAACATAACATTTAACAAGTGCGGTGTGCAGTATAAATCTGGAGTTCCAGACCCTTTGAATTTTTCACGACTGTACAGTGATGCCTCAACCATTGCTTCAGATTTGATATAATTTTCACTAAAGTGTTTACCTGTATCAGAGCCCTGAAGTTTAGTTGCAGCTGCTTTGAAATCGACATCCTGATGAATACAATACATATCATCATCATTCCAGATAGAACGGATATGATCTTCATGAATTTTATCCGGGTCACCCTCATCACGACCATCACCTACAAGTGCAGCAAGTACCAATGTTTCATCGAGAGTATGACGCATGATGGACCACTGATATGCTACAACATCGAAATCAGTGATATCGACAATGTCATCTCTATGCATATCATCTTTAATAAATACTGACTGTGGGTCTGTGGTTCTACTAATCAGCTTGATGGCAACAGAATCACGCTTGTAATCACCTTTCTTCTGATAGCCTTTGGCTTTTAATTCTGCAATTCTTGCATCAGCCTGTCTTGTACGGATACGAGAAATTGGTGATTTGGAAATCTTTGCCATAGCACCAGCAACCCAGCTCTGGTCTCTTTCGAGAGTATCTGGTGCACCTTTCTTAATGAGTTCGTACTCTGGGAACAATGATTCTGTATCATCGCCAAATACGCCATGTGCTAAAGTATCAGAATGCTCTTCTGCATAAATCTGCATTGCCATCTGTAAACTTCCAACATTAGACTGTTTTGCTAATGCAAGAATAGCCTGTTCATCTGAATGGCTAAGCACATTTCCGTTTTTTTTTTCATCTTTGTTATCAAATACGTTATATTTCATTACTTCTCCTCCTTCTGAGTTATGTTTTACTGGCTCACCATCTTTTGTGGCATCTTCTTTTGGTTCGCCATCAGTTTCTTTGTCTTCCATGGCTCTAGCAACTAACGCAAACATTACGTCCTTCTGTTCTTCAGTCATGGTGTTGATAACGTCCTGCATGGTTTTTTCATCATCAGTTTTGTTATCTTCAGACTTTTTCTCTTCTGCTTTTTCTTTTTCTTTTTCTTGATCTCCGCCCAACTTTGATTCTCCTTTCTGCTCATCTCGTGGCTCATCTGAGTGATAGAGCATAATATTTTCGTAATAACAAGCGTAAAGAGTATCTTCTTCATCTGCCCCATGAGCCATTACAAAGTCAACATAAGCGCCTGGATTTGCTCCGGCTAAAACGAGACTTAATTCCCGAATATTGCCGTGAATAACATCATTACCAATCTGCTTAAGCTGATTAGCCCAGATTGATAAGGAACTAACATCTCCATGCTGCACTAACTCTTTTGCTGTCTGCCCCTGCTCGGTATCATTAAATACGCCATAGGCATATACACCATCATCTCGATTCTCAAGAATGGCATGTCCTAATACTGCATCAGGGTTGTTGTGATCATGATTCCAAATCAGTGGAACTGTGCATCCGTTATTTTCAGCAAAAGCATCTTTACGAATAGTCCGACCATCGCCACAAAGCAGGTCATTTCTGGTTGCCCATCCGCCAAAATCGTAATTATCCATTTTGACCGTCTCCTCCTTCTTCTAAATCTTTATTTAATTCACCATCTAATCTCTGCTCTGGCTGACTGATGTTACTATTCACAAGCTCATCTGCCTTAGGGTCGCTAGATGGTTTCATACCAACAATTTGTCTAATTTCGTTAGACGTCATAATCTCGTTGCGAGTAAACTTATCAGCAATCTCCGCAATATCGTTTACCGGTACAAGCTTGAATGGGTCTTTGAAATACATGATGGATTGTCCCTTTGTTCTAGCTGTCTTTGTCAGAAACTTTCGTTTCATTTCATCAACAATAGCCGCAATTATTGTTTCAATCGTTCGATTGTTATAATTGAGCATTGTTTTTTCATCAGCGGTTCCATCCATTACCGATTGGGTTAATCCCAACTGACTATAAAGTTGGTTAGTAAGATACTCAATCTGACTCATGAGATTGTTTTCAACTGAACGATTTAACTGGACAATTTTTTCAGTTGCATCGGCATAAGCAATGCCATACTTGCTATCTACCAGCTGAGATTCAAGAGCCTCTCTACGACGTTCAGCCTGTTCCTTCTTTACATCAGTCCTTGTTGAATAAGGAAGCTGTATAATTAAGTCCAACTTTCCTGACAAAGTTCGCTCATCACTTACATCTAACAGCCGTAGTTTTTTAATAAGTCGCTGCATTGTTGCATTTGGCTCATTAATAACTGCGTATAGTGGATTCTCAACAATAGCCACCTGGTTTTTAGGCAAAATAATTTCTTGTTTTTCGCCTATTTTGTCGTTATAAATTTGAACTTTGATGTCATGCTTGTACCACTCAACGATTTTTCCAGTTCGCATAGTCTGAATATCGTAAGAGTTTGTATCTTTTGGATTTAATGTTGTATCAACCGGAACTATAGCAACGCATCCTTCATCAAACATTGATAAAACAACGTCCTGTATAAATGCACGTCCAGTCTGGTCAATATTTGCTTCGAGATTTAAGCAATTATTTAATCCGGAATTCACTTCGGAAACGTATCTACCGTTATCATCTAATCGACAATGTTTGATAGATATACCTGCAACGTCTAAAGCTATTCGATTGTATATGGAAGTAACAATTGTACGTTCATTACCTCTCGATAGCCTTGGTCTATCTGGACGCGAAGAAAAACCGGGGCCAAGCGACTGAATATATCGTGTTGGGTCCCGGTTCGTAATAAAAGCATTCCAGGCATGTTTAAGCCTGGAACCAATACTCATCTCCATTATTTAATTTTCACCTACCTTTATTCGAACATTTCTCTGTTCAATTTAAAAGCAACGAAAGCATCCATCATAGCAGCGACTGCATCGATTTTTGCTTCATATCGCTTTTTAAGTAATTTACGGTTTCCATTTGTATCCTCCATGACAATACAATTACCCATTGTGAATGTCATAAGCTTTTCATCAAATACCAACATTCTTTCTTCAGAAAGTTTTTTTAATTCTCCCAGTGGTACAGACTCTGTTTTAGAACCCTGAATGACTTTTTCGATACCATAACTGCCATTCTCTCGAGCCCAACGCTCTACAAATTCTTTGGCGTTATACGGGTCGAATCCAAAGCAACGAACATCGTATTCTGATTTCGATATATATTCATCAAGGTCATCATATACATCCATCATATCCAGCACGGTTCCAGGCATAACAATCACGCTACCTTCTGCTATAAATTCGTCATATTTTGCTCGCATAGCCGATGGTAATTTATGCAAGGTTAGCTCTGATATGTAATTTCTTGTCCTTATACCAAATTCGCCGTTGGATAAAGGAAACATAAATACAAATGAGCAGAAATCATCACCCTGTGATAAATCCCCACCCATAGAACATGGTAATCCCCAATAATCATGTGTTGTTTCGTGCGGAAGTGTCTCTTCATACGTAAAGTAATAAGTATAACCTTCCATTGGAATGCCAAATCGTTTTGCTAGAATATCGTTTCTTTGAGCTGGATTATTTTCGGCTCTTTCAACGTCTAACTGATAAGTCTCATAACTAACTGTATGTCCGAGATTTGGATTTGCTTTTGGCCACATGTCAGGATTTCCAACTTCGTCAATGGAATCAAGCTTATACCACCAAATAGATGTATGCGGTGCATCATATTCACCTTTGAGAATCTTCATTAATTCCATTTTGATTGTATCGCCGGAGCCATTACGAACAGTACCTTCCGAGCTAATTGCTACTATGAGGTAATCGTCGTTCGTTCCGCCGCCCTGCTCTTTTGAAGCGCCCTGCTCTAAAGCACCAATTACATCCTCTCGTATATCTCCAGATAACCATTCATCAACTGTAGCAAGTTTTACTCGCAGACCTTGCAATTTATCGATTGACATTGGTCGAACTTCTAGTAATGAGCCGGTTAAGAAATTTTGGATGCCCTTTTTAGTGCTCGCCAACTTCACACGATTTGCTGTTGAACCGGTTGTATTCTGTAAGGAACCATCAGTAAGGAATTTGAACAACGGTCCTCTAGCTCTGGTTATAGATGTTCTAATCGGTGACATAACTTCTTCTGCCTGAGGCATTGTTGGTGCAGTTGTAACTTGATGGGTAGTTGATGTGTCTACATTTAAGAAATAGCTATGAAGACAAGATGCGTACATAGATTTAGCAGCTCCTCTGGCTACTATAAGATACTGTTTTCTAATCATGCGCTTTCGTATCGTTTTTGTTACGTAACGACCGCCATGACCATCTGGTGATGGTTCATAAATGGTTCTTTCAACAAAATAGTACCATCCGAATATTTGCTCCGACCATAGTTTAAATGAATCAAGTAAATGTAAATTTTCTCCGTTGGTTAATGTAAGCTCGTTCTCACAATAATCAATAAAACCCTGGATTGCTTGGTCATCGTACCAAATTCCAGGATTCTTTATCATTGCATCTATTCGATTCATTTCCATTTCGATTTCATGACATACTGGTATCTCTCCTCGAATTACAGCTTCTCGAAATTTACCATAATACTTCGGAGTGGCAGTATTCAATAAGCTCATAATTCACGTCACCACTTTCTCTTTTTATCTTCCAACAATCCTGCTACATAGTTTTGCCCAATCTCAATCTGACGAGGATTTAGCTCTCGAATATTTGTAGCATCAATAATTGGACCACTTGGTGGATTGTATCTGCTGGTACCAGCACCTTCTACAGTTCCATGCCACGACGTATTTTGTTTACTGTGGTCTTCTAACTGTAGTCGGTTATAACTTGGCTTACCGGTTGAAATTTTACTATCAAAAATTCCTTCTCCAGATTTCCGATACGTTCCAGAGGTTGCAGAATTGGTTGCGGTTTTTTTGATATAATCATCAACGGCTTTCTGTGCTGCCGCTTTTTTCTCTCCAGAAATTTCAGCATTCAATTTAGACAGCTTTCTATTATTGCTAGCTATCTTAAATCGATTTTCAGCATCTTCAGCCTGCTTTTTTAAACTGTTGTTATTTGACAATCCGAGCATTTCACGCACTTTTTTATCAATTAAATCTCCAACTATTTGTGTACCTTTGGTTTTTATTATGGAAGACGCAGAATCTTTCAAGCTGTCAACAAATTTCTGACCAGTTGTTTTTTCGCTAGCTGAAATACTCTTCAATTGTCCTTCTAATTGTAGTCTGGTAATTTTGTCTCTTATCTCAGCATTAGACATCTCACTAATTTTTTTATTTTTTAAATCGTTACCAGACTTTGATGCTTCCTGAAGTTTTCTCAACTGTTTTCCGCCAGTCAACTGAGAATATTCTTCTTTCATCTTTAACGCTTTCTTCCGACCAGCATATGTGAGGTTACCGTCTTTATCACGATATTTCTTATTTTTAGAAAACTCTGTATACTGCTCCTGCATACTAAGAGCTCTCTTTTTACCTGCATATGTAAGACTTCCGTCTTTATTTTGAAATCGACGAACACCCCACTTCATTCCGATAATACCATGATGCATTAATTCATCGTTACTCATTTTATAAAACACCTCCTTTATAAGTTCGACTCTGCTACTTCATTTATTCGCCACTCTAATTCGGCAATCATTTGTTTCATGCAATCCATCACAGTCGAACTTAGTGGCGGGTCCACAAGAAGTTTCACCTTTAAATGTATGTATGTCTTAACTGCCTCTAAATCATCATTATCTGAAAGTAAGTCCCCCCACGTTTCAGAATCGCCAGTGATTTTAAAACCTTTATTACCAACGCCAAGTCTATTAAGTATCATTAACGTTGTGTTTATTCCGGTAATAACATCAATGTCGAACTGAGTATTACTTTCTGACATGCCAATCAATTTTTTGATTGTATTAAGTATACTGTCATCCATAGTTCACACCTCCTTTAATGTTTCCATGGACAAGTGTCATTTTTTCTTCTTTCAAGCGGCACGTCAATCAAGATGCTATCATCGCCGTAATGTATTGCATTATGGGTTCTATGCGATGTTGAAATTAGATACTCTGGATTTAGTAAATAATCACTTCTATCTAAAATATCTTCTTCTGATATTGGATTAATATGATGTATTAAAATTCGCTCATGTATTTCACGTCCTTCAATTCCTAAATCACACCCGCAATCTCGAATAATGACGTGCCTTCTGATTGATTTCCATTCTTCAGATTTATAGAACGCCTGATTCAAGTATCTATCGAATCCGAATGTATCGGCGCCAACTGTTCCACCTATTCGCAAATATTTATAACGCTCCATGAAAGTAGGTAATGTAATTAATTCGGAGTATGTTCTAATAATTGTCTTCATCGTCTTCATCACCTTCATCAATTTCATCGCCATGTCCTGAATATTGTCTCATCGCTTTAATAGCATTTGCATAAAGCTCCTCGCTATTCTTCTGAGACTGCAATGCTTCTGTTTTTGCTTTAAGCAACTTATTTTCTTCTCGTAATCTTTCTATTTCAAGTTGTTCTTTTTCTCGTGTAGCACAGAGCTTTAAATAGTGAGTTATAACCTGAGAAGATGCGGTTCCCTCTCTCAGCTGTCTTTCGGCAAGGTCTGTTGCCAAAAATATAAGTTGATTATCTCTAGCTTCAGGCGTCAAAGCTGGTCGCATTGTTTTATTAGAACCTGCTACTTTACTTTTAGCCATCCTTGCCACCTCCTTCTATTTAATTGCATACTGAAAACCACACTTATGTGTGACTTAGATACCACTTAGATGGACTTATGAATGAGTTTTGTATTGAGAAAGGAGTTATTAACGCCAGGTTAAATTCTAAAAAATGCAATACTACACTGTGGAAAGGAAGGCTCATAAGCCCATCTAAGAAATATCTAATAGAAATGTTTTTTCAGAAAATTCCCTCCGGGGAAATATCAAAGACCGCCGCGATGATGGGAGGGGGTGCTGTTTTTGAGACCCCCCTCTATGTCTTTTCGCTTCATCTACGGCATGGTATGAATTTTACTGCTCTGTGTCATCATTTCGATAGACTTTTTTGTAGATATTAAGGGCATCATTGTCTATAATCTCATCAATTACACGTTCATGCTCTTCTTCTATCTCTTTTTCTGTCATATCATCCGAATCCTCACATAATCTTGCCAGTTTATTAACTGTATAATAATCATGTTCATTGTCAAACAGCAACCATTCACTAAATTGGGTGAAAGGATTGTAAGGATTGTCGAATGTTGTTAATCTGCAATCGCTCATTTACTTTCCTCCTTTCAAATACTTAGATACAGTCGATGTCGATAATCCAAGTTTGTCTGCAATCTGAGCAATTGTATAAGAAGCTGACATTGCTTTAATTCTGTTTTGAGTTGCTTCAGTTACAGTTCTTGAAGTTTTCGGCATTGCTCTTTCTCTAAGTGTAGCTGGGTCAGAATTATTAAGTATACGTTTTAAAATAGTTTCACTGATTGCACCAGATTGGATGGCTTTCCATTCATTGTCTGTAATTACAATATTTCTATCTTTTCTTGATACAGAATCTACTTCTTGACGATACTTTGTAAGTGCCTGTTGACCAGCTTTTGTTACATCTTTACTCTTCATCTTAGGATTAGCTTCTAATTTCTTAGCTACTTCTGCACTTGCCATTCTGTTAGCAGCTCGTTCTCTAACGATATTGAGTTCAGCAGTATTAAGTTTGTTCATCAAACTCTTTACTTCCGGTTCATACTTTCTTTTAGCCTCACGGTTATAAGCAATCTTACCAGTAGTGACCATATTAACTCTGGCTTCATTAGCCAGCTGCTTCATCTCATTGGCATACTCTGCATAAACCAGCTCCATAGGGTGTCTATGCTTGGATATCAGGGTATATGCATCATCTGTTTCTGCCATTTTGGTACTCTTCTGTTTTCTGGTCTTGACTACTGTAACAGGTCTACCCTTCTTATCTATCTGTGTTATGGTATAGTCAGCATCATCTGCCCTCTTATATATAAGGGCTCCATTTGGGCGTGATGGGTCATACCACTCTTTACCAGGCATGTTAATCTTAGGGGTACCCTGTCTTTTATCTACGTCATACTCGCCCTTCGCCTTAGATATAATAGTGGTAGCTCCTCCGGTTGCTTTACCCTGATACTCTTTCTTAAGTGCTATGATATTATTATCAATCTCACTCTGTTTGTAGTCCAACTTATGCTTCTCAGCATCTATAACAACCATAGAGTGCCGTACAGCTCTTGCTATTTTATCTTCGTCAGCTCCAAGTAATGTCATATCGGTAATAAGGTTTGAAATCTTACCCATTTCAGTATCTGTTTTTTTCATAATCCGATACTCTCTACCATTACGGTAATAGTGGGTTTTTCCATCTGAACCTATCTTTGCTTCCCCACCATAATTCAACTTAGGGTCAAATCCTTCTAAGCCTTTTAATGGGTCTGTGGATATGATTTTCACTTTACCCGCTTTGTCATGCGTCGGAATACACATTACTGTATCTCCATCAAAGTCTGCACCGGACAGCCGTTCAGCAACTTTATGATTTATTCCAACTGCATCCATTGATGTTTTACCGATTCGTTTTGTACCGTCTGTGTTTTTATTATTAACGGTAAGAATTGGTATTTCAAACGTGCCGCCATGTGGAAATCGAACAAGTGCCAACTTTTGACCATTCTCATATCCAGGTGCATATATTTCATTCTCTTTCAAAGAATTTACAGGTAATATGGTGTGATACTTCTGTCCTGGTAATGCGGCTGCCTGCAAATGAACAGCCGACGAATCACAACTCTGCGCAAACTTGTTAAGATAATATTTCTTAACTGTTGGGTTTTCCAAAGCCATAATTTCAGCTAATTCAGCTTTTTTATCTTCGTAAGCTATATTAAGCTGTTTCTTCGCAAGCTCTTTTGACTGTTTTGATAAGAACTGGGATGGTAACGCATCTTTCCATTCAGACCAATCACCTTCATCAGAACGCTTATTAATCAAACCTAATTTTTTCTTTCCGGTTTTCGGGTCTTCATACCAATACTGTCCGCCCTGGTCGGCATCTTTTATTGTTGAACCGAAAGGATTATCCGGGTCTTTCTTTATAAGTTTTAATACAGTATGTCCATCCGGTCCTAATGCTGGTGTACCTTTCTTTTTATTGGTGTTAAATATAACATCTACACCATCAGGCATGTTGTCAGAATATACTGCCATACCTTTTAAATAATGCGTTCCATCGACCATAATTCTAACCTGAGAATAATGTGATTCACCAAGCGAAAGGTCTGGAACATTTCTTCTCAATTCGATAACTCCATCCTGTGCAGTTCCGCCATCTTCAGCGTAACGAATAGCAAGTCGCTTTGAACTAAGACTTTCTGGATAATGAAATTTTTTTTCAAAAGTAGAACCATCGTCTCGAGATGTATAATCCGTAATGGTTTTCACTTTATCAAAGTCGTATATTGCGTTATGTGGTGTACCAGGAAGACATAAAACTTTTTGGGTTGTCATCTGTCCTTTATTTGTTACCTGTGCAAATCTACCACCATAAACTTCATATCCACCTTCTGCCTGTAACATAAACAATGCCTGATCAAGTTTCTCTTTTGAAATTTGTAATTCTCTTTCAACACCATGACCAACGTCTATCATGCCCTTTTCATCAACCTGTTTCTTAAGAAAATCAGCAGTTGCACGAGACTGATTCATACGATACTCAGCATCTTTATTGGATAATAATTCTCTAATGGTGGATTCTCGCTTACCCATTTTTCTTCCAATTTCAGACGGATTCAAACCATCTTTCTGTAATGACTTAGCTCTAGCAACGTCATAAGCTCGCCGCTCATCTTTAGCTATGGAATAGATAGTTCTGAAATCAGTAGAATTGTATCCTAATGATTTAGCAATGGCATTATCTCCACTCCAAGTCTTTCCATCTTCATCGGTATAGGTGAATCCCGAACGTCGCATTTCTTCAACTCGACCAATAAAGTCTCTGCTGGATTGAAATGGTTCTTTACCGGACCCCCAAGGATAACGACCAGAACGTCGTGGCATACCATAATGTGCAAGATATTCTTCATCGGTCATTGAAGCTGACCCAATATAACTTTTTATTTCTTCGGCTATAGTCATAATAATTACGCTCCTTTTTTAGCTTCTTTTTCCAGTAGTTCGTTGAAATATACAATCTTATCCATGATTGGTACAATAACTTCTGCTGTTGGTCGCTCAACTTCTACCGTGTCTTCGATATAAAGACGACACTCGATGGTAATATCACCAGGTTTGACGTCATACTCGAGACAGAATAAAGCTGCATAAACATATAACTGTTCCATATGACCAGACTTTCCAGTCTTCAAGTCATGAATTCTAAGCATACCATTTTTAAATGATATAGCGTCAGCTGTTCCGAAAAAATAATCAGAATATCTAAGAACAACTTCTGGTTGCATTTTAAAACCAATGGCATCATTTACATATGCACAAATGGTTTTGTTTGAACGAGATTGCTTGATTCCTAAAAGAATCGTTTCTTTTGCCCATTCGTGTAATCTTGTACCTCGCTCTTTTGCTTTTAAATTGTGAAACACGCTAAGTAGTTTATCGTCAGAATATCTAAGCCATGACGACTGACTTGCACTAAATGGTGCATGTGTTCCATCAAGATTCCAATGATTGTTGAAGTTCATGTAGTACCTCCTCTTCGTTCTCAGGAAATATAAATCGTGAAAATGACATCTCATTCATCTTGTCAACGTAATAATCCTGATTGGGTTGATGAGTAGCATTTCTGCTACGTTTGAGTTCCAATGTTGCCCACTTGTTCTTATAAAGAATAAGAAGGTCTGGCATCCCCTGAATATCAGTAGGATCCATCTTTGTTACGATGCAACCTGGAAACATGGACTTCAGCTTCTTTTTTAAATTAGCCTGGAATTTGCTTTCTCTCATGATGTAACTCCTTTCTACTTCACCAAGAACAAAACAAAAAAGACAATGATATGTCGTTAAAAGGCAAATCACCATCTCTCTCCTATAAAAGTCCATGTTATTTCCGCATCTAATCTTTTTCTCACATACTATTAGATGATGCTGCGTATTCATAATGAAAACCTTTGTGTGTTTTTCTAACTCCTTTCTTGCATAAGATTTCGCTTATTGCGCCGGTGCTTCCGTTAACTGCTTTTGCACACTCAGTTATTGACGAATATTGTTTTCCTGTCTCTGGTATACGAACAGGTATGCTCGGACGTCCGACATGTTTCTTTTTTGAAATATAACTATCACTATCTAATCGAATAATATGATAACCATGACACGTACAAACATTTGTATGACTATTTGTTACTGCGTTGACCCATGATGCACCGACTCCGAGTTTGTCTGCACATGCCTGAATCGAATTGAATATTTCTCCAGTCTCAATTATTTGCACCGGAACGCCGCTTCGTTTTGTATCGTATATATTCACTCTTACAAACCCTCCTTTAATGACTATTTGTCCAAAAACCCACTTTTTCTTCTCAGCTATATATATTTTTAATTTTTCTATCACAATTAAATTAAAGAAAAAGTGGGAAAGTGGGCAAAAAACCCGCAAACCCGCATAAATACTGGGTTTTTTCGTGGTCAATTTTGTTTTTAAAAGTGGGCAAAAACCCACTTTTTTTGACCAAAATCAATTTTTCACAGTGATTTCGCCTCCAAAATCCAAAATAAAAATGACCAAAGCCCACTTTTTCAACTGTAAAATGGTCAAAAATAAGAGGACTAGCGTGTGCCAATCCTCTTAAAATATCGATGGCTTTAGGTGGTTTTCTCTAATTTAACACCACCATAAGTCCACAAATCTTCCTGCAATTTTTCCATATCGAGCTCACCATTTTCCCACCTGCTATAATAATCCAGTACATGTTCTGTAAATTCTGGTATCTTTTTAGCATAAGATTTTTTCCAATAGAAGTCCATCAAAACCTCTAATGGCAAAGTGAGCAATAATATCATTGCAGTGTTTATAGCTTCTTCAGCAGCTTCTTTTTTAATTTTTTTTGTGTATGCCGCCAGTTTTTCTTTTACCAAAATATCAATCTGTTCTTCTGTCAGATTATATGTAGCCGTTTTACTTTTCTGTTTTACTGCTCTTCGCATTTCCGCTCTGCTCATACTTAACCATCCCTTCGTTGAATTTAGCATATGATTCTGCAATAGCTTTATGCTCAATACATTTACAAATGCGTTCAACAATAGAATAGATACAGATATATCCAAGTAATATAAAAGCTACGATTGTAATAAATTCACTAACACTAAGATTCATTTTTTATCTCCTTTTCTTCCTTATTATAATGTGTTTTTTAATAAAATAATGGTTTTATATTTATCTATTAATATCAACAAGATAATTTACTTTCTTGTTATGTGATTTAGCATATTCAATTTCTGACTTTGTCGATTCGCCAATATACCCGCCAACATTAATCACAAAAATTTCATCTGCCATATCAATTTTTCTCTTATGCATATTATCAAGCATAATCTTCTGCTCGTCTGTAACTACATCGCCAGAATGTCCAAAGCATCCAACTGAAATCACAATGTATCCTTTTAATGTAAGTTCTTTTTGTACTTTCATAAATTCAGCTTTAAATTTTGTGCTACCGCATAGAGTGATTACTTTATAATTTTTAATCATTTTTTATCTCCTTTTCTTCCTTATTATAATGTGTTTTTTAATAGCACTACAAATTTCAATTAAACTAAATATAATAAGACACGCAATAGTAACAATAATATCTATAGGCCATAAGATAATATCCCACTCGCTTACGTCTTCATATTTTTTTGTAGTTGAACACTTTCCAACATACACAACGCCTATAAGTAAATATCCACACACTATCATCATGATAAGCCAAAACAACATTCATCACATCCTTTCAAAATATAATTATCTGCAATCAGCGCTTAACGCTTTCTTCCATTGACGCATACTCTCATCATACTCATCTAATTCTTTCTCCGAAGCTTTATAATAGTTACTGCCATTAACGCAACTATTACAAGCAATTCCTTCTGACATATATGGACTAGTACACATATCGCATCTTGTTTTATTTTTTATAAAAAGTTTTTTAAAAAGTAAACGCATCATAATCCTCACTTACAAAATTTTTAGTACAGGTATCCCTGCATCAACGCATCGGTTGCGGCATGGATATCATCTACTGTTGAAATCAAAATTTCCTCGTTGTCTTTGAAATTTAAGAGTGCACCAGAACATCCAAGATTTTCATAATATATTGATAATAAGGTTTTGCAAATATCAGCGGTTTTGGCATCTACATTAAGCTTTACTTCCACTGCGGATAATTCTTTTATAATATCATCATAAACAGTATCAAAAATCTTCGGTGATAAATCCTTGAATTTACTGTTGTCTTTCTTATCCAAAATTATGCAGTTTGTTTTACAACCATACGACAAACGCACAATGTCAATACCATAGAATTTTCTGACATTTTTAAATACATCTGGTAATATGTTAAACACATTTTCACCGATTAGTAATTCATAAGAATCTTTGTTAAATGGTGAAATCCCCATACTCGCCTGTCGACCTATCAACTTTAGTATGGTATGAGTTACAAAAGAAACGCTAACTCCTTCTAAAGATTTGAATTCATATATTTGTTGCATGGATTAATCTCTCCTTTTTATTTATTAAAAATATAAAGACCCTCATTTGAGGGCCTGGTTACTGAGGTGCTTTATAAATCAATTTATCCTTTCCGGGTACTAATTTATGTTTCATTCGGCATCATCTCCTTTCTTTGCACTAAAGCAGAAACTGTAAGTATACATATGTCTGTTGTGTAATTCACACAAACCAACTTTTCTACCATCAGCATGATGTACAACATTTGTAAAATATATACAATCTTCACAACAACACTCTACTGATGGATATGGTCTGTATCTTTTATAATACGATACCTGTTGTTTACGTTGTTTACGTTTTTTGCGATTGTGTTCGACGATATAATGGATACAGAAGTATACAAGTATTATAAAAGCAAAAATGCCAATTGAACAAAACATGGCTGCTATTGATATAATCAAATCACTCACAGTAATCACCCCTTATCTGAAACAATTTTGATTTTGTAACCAAGCTCTTTTTCAATATCTTTGATAGACATTTCTTTTGCTGGTCTTAAACTGTTGTTTCTTTCTGAAATATCAACTTCGAAAGAGTAAATGTCATTTTCGCTGATATATGCAACCAGTACGTCTAAAGCGTCTATTAAATCATCCATGGTTGCACTGTGTCCCAATTTTTGTGTAACATGTCCGACCACATTTGGACAATCATATAGGTATAAATTAGGTATTTGTGGTTCTGGGTCAAATAAATCCGTATCCGTATACTTTATCTTATTTACGTTTGGGTCTTCTATTTTTACAACAAGTTTCTTACTCATAATTTATTCCTCCTTATCATTTGATTCTCTTATCTCTTTATCTCCAATAATCAGCTTACTGTACGGAAGCTCCTCAATCCACTTACAGAATTTTCTCCACTCATCCAGCTTGTGGTCTTTACGAGATTTATAAATGTTTGCCAGCACCTCATAATTCACCATAACGTTCCGAGTCTGATTATAGCTGCTCGGAAGAAGCTGAATTATCTGCCACCAGTCGGTCATATATTTCTCTTGCTTAAAATATAAAATTGCTTTATTTATTTCCATAATATACTCTTCCAATAACTGTATTGAGTGTGGAGATAAATGTTCGCAGCTAAAGTCTTCAGTAGTAAGAATATGCTCCTGAATCTTATGCATCGTACTGCAAGAGTTTGTAACGGTTCCGACTTTATATGTATCAAACTCCTTCCACCAATATAAAGGCGCAGTGATTCTCACATACACTGGCATCATTCTCATAAATTTTCTATGGTCTGTACCTGCGTTGGAAAGACGCTTCATGAGATTAGCGTCATTAGTTCCAATAAAATAGTCGTCTGACCATTGAACGTTGGTCGCCCTTGTTACTTTTCCACAACTGCTATCACTATTCTCCCATGAATTCATAGGATTACGCATTCCTTCAATAATAAATTCCATCTGCTCTGGTGAAGCTAATACAACATGTTCAATTTTAATCATTTCTTTTTACCTCCAAGGTTAAATCTTTATCGACCGGACAAAATATATCATGAGCATGATACAAGTCTACAGATTTTAACGTAATGTCGTCTGCGACTGTAATACCATCTTTCTCGGAAAGTTTATTAATCGTATAACGTCCGGAACATAACACTTCTTTATTTGCCATAAGTTCTATCAAAGTTTCCTCTTTGTTACCGCAAACAATATCCATGACTACTTTGATTCCGTGTTCATCTCTATCGTGAGAAATCACCATACCAATTGGTTCAGAATGCTCTGGTGGTTCAGTATAATAAAAATTTCCAACTGGCTTGGGTTTTGCAAAATCAATAACCGGAACAAAATTTGGTATTCTAACTTTGATTTTACTGTCAAATTTAACACCACATACAGTCGGTCTGTCCCATTTAAGTAAGTAACCACTTGCTTTAATCATTTCTTTTCCTCCATCTGTTGTTCATACCAACTTATAATTGGTGTCATAATTGCCGTTTCAAAATCAACATTGAGATTTTCAATTGCAGTAGCTAATATTTTATGATTAAACAGCATAATGCCGTTAGGTCCATCATATAATCTTATACGCCAGCCATTTTCCCAGAAACCATCAATGTATACTATCTCTAATCTAAAAAATGGGTGTTCTTTCAAAAACTCTTTAATCATTCAAATCTCCTTTCAAAATATAAAAGAGAAATAGCAGTTTCATGTTACGACTCTCGTAATTCTTTGAGTCTAGCAGTGAATATCTCCATTTCACACATATTTAATGCTGCTGGCATCTGACTTGTGTGACCGAGCCAAGTCTTCTCTCTTGATATCGTTTGTGAAAATACTAGGCAATATTTGTCTTCATCGTCCCATTCAAGAATTACTTCCTGATCTTCTTTCTTATTTTCGTAAACAACGTAGTTATTAATATAATCATCCACACGAACCGTATATCCCATAGATTCTATTTGCTTTTCAATTTCTGTCATAATTTGCTCCTTTCTTACCTCTCCTTTTGCTTTGTATAATATAATCTCCATATGCAGCAGGACTAATAGCAGTTATTTTTCTACTTTTCCCATCAAAAAATCCTTTACGTCCGGCCTTCTTATGTTTGTCTTTTGTAAACATGGTTGAAATATCATTGCTCATCTTTTCACCTCCATTAAAGTTTTGAATCCGAGTACGCTTTTATTGGACTTTGCATTTCTCTCCAATCATTCGTTGCTTTATTAAACGCCTTAATACCGACGTTGAATTCTTCGACAAGAGAATCATTATCAATTTTCCGTCCACAGACACTGCAATAATTCTGATTAAATTTTATACCAGCATGACATTCGCAATATCCATGTACTGTAAAACCATCGTATATACTACCTTCAATTGTTAGATGTGCCATATGAATTATCTCCTTTCAATAATGCTATATCCGAACCTTCATCAATTCCGCCAATAACAACAGTATTTATCTCTCTTCCACATGCTAAGTTTTGAAGACTGATTTGCAGTTCGTCGAAATAAAATTTTGTGATATCTGGATTATATTCGCCGGCTATAAAATCGCGAAATGTGATTGGCATTGGAATATTACACTTTTGTTGCTTAGCTATGTCCATTATTGAATCGCAGAATGGTTTATTTGGGCATACTATGACTGACGAACCATTGTCCTCACTACACTTTTTAATCAGATACGTTGATTTGCCAGTTTGTCTCTCTCCCAAAATTATTTTTTTAAACATATTTACCTCCTATCGTTTATTTCCTTATCACATGCTTCACAAAAAGAATCGATGTCAATTTTAAAATTTTCATCGGCCAAATTACTAGGACTGTGAACTGCTAGAATTTGTCGTATAATCTTTCGGAAACTCAAAACCAATTTTCTTAACGCTGCTCTCATCATTTTTCTCTCCGTTTTTCTGACTATCCAAATATCCTCTTATGCTCTGACATCTGAATCTGTGTTTACAAGTTATAGTAGTATTACACTTACATACCTGATTTAAGTTTTTATCGTCATTATGTAGTACCACAATATCTTTTTCTACATCAGCATCAAATTCATTACAGTTATTACAATAGTTGTCGATGTTTAACATAATCATTCATATCTCACCTCTTTTCAGCAGTTATTAATTTATCATTCAGCTTGTCTTCACATTTTTTACTACAAATATAAGCCTCATAGTTATATTCAATCCTGTTTGTCAGCTTACCACAAACATAGCATGGCTTCTTCTCATCAACAGTTATGTATCCAAGCTCAGCGAGTTTGCTGATTCGACCATCGTTTATGTCATCTACGTCATAACCGCTTAATGACGCAACAATTCTATCTGTGATTTTCTTACCTCTTGCGGTACACACAGGAACACCGTCGACGCATATAACATTAACTCTCTTACTCAGATACTGCGGAACACGATAAACTTTTACTTTCTTCCGTTTACTCATTTTCTGATTCTCCTTTCCATATCACGATTCCTTTTTCCATCCTTTTTGCGTATTCGACACAGTATTCTGTTAAGGCATAAATTCCTGATTCAGTAGCAACTACCACAAAGCTACATCTATCGATATCTTCAAAGCATTCGCCAATAGTTGTATTAACTGTCAGCATTTTTACAGAATAATCGTGACTAAGATAATATAACGCAGCTTTTTTCATATCATCAGGTCTCGATAATGGTCCTATAATATAAGCATCAAACTTTCTCTCGTCCATCTTTATTCTCCTTTGCTAATCCTAAGAATTCGACTCGTTCGTCAGCTAAACTAACAAAATATCGTTTTCCTTCATACTCAACGACATCACTATCATAGTCTGTATCCATTTCTGGCTGGGACGCGTATGATAAGATTTTTATTCTCGTTGTATTATTCATTAAATTACTCCTCTATTTTTCTCACATTTTTCAAAAGTGTCCCTGGACAATGCGATTGTTCTGCTTTCCCAATTATCACAGTACCGTTCCTTTGGTAATGCCTTGCCTTTTCGATGCCAACATTTTTGTTCTTTACAGCTAAAATCCAGAAATCTACAAGATTCACAATTTTTCTTCATTTTCCGTTTTTGCGTCATTGTCGTCTTCTCCTTTCTTTGTTGTGTTCCGCGATTCTTTATAACAAACCGGTTTTCGTGAATGTAAATTCATCGGCTCACTCAAACAGTCATTACATGGGTCTTTAACGTCGTCTATATTCTTGTATTCACAAGTTTCGCAATATGTATGAAAATCTACTTCTTTGTATTCGTACTCCATTTTTAGTCACCTCCATTAAATATAAAAGAATAAGACCCAACGCTATTAACGTTGAGTCTTAACTCTTCTAATCCTGATAAAACACCTGTTCTAAATAACCGTTTAACATATCTTTTTTGTATGCCCTGACAATTGTTGTCACCAACGAATTGATACTTATTGTTCCCATTATTAAATGACGTGCAAAATCTTCTAAACGATAGTACCATACCCCCCCAAGCGGATTTGTAATCTCAACTCGAAGAATATCATCGCATACGTTTACGAAAATCTTGCCTTTCACAATCGGTTTAAGTCTTCGTTGTAACATCATTGACATTTCATATTCATAATTAAACATATTATATCCTCCTTTATGTTTTCTCATTAAAGCAGATGTAAAATATGCGATTACGCCACAAGCTGATGAGGTTTATACTCATTATTCGTTGATTTGTTAGCCCATCTATTTTCGTTGAATTTCTTTTTATCACGCAATGCCTTTGATATTGCCACGTCTATGCTGCTTCTACTTTTTAGGTGATAATAATATAAATCAACAAATTGAGTATTTAATCTGTCAATTCTACCAGCTGCCTGAGTCATAACTTTATAACTGTAATTCTGGGAGAAGAATATAATTGCGTTGGTTTCTATACAGTTCCATCCTTCTGCTCCAGCAGTGTATTGAACCAAATATACCCATTTTTTTGATTTTGGCACTGGTTGATGAGCATGACCAGACCATTCCGCCACCTCGTAAATATCCTCGCTATTTCCTATGCATTGTCCCATTTCACTGCACACATGCATGAGCATTTCACGTTCATAGTCAAAGTTGTAAAATATAATAGCTCTCGGTATCTTTTCTAACAGTTCCAACAATGCGATAACTCTGGACTCTGATTCATTTACTATTCGGCGCAAAACATAACATAAACCGGATGCCTGTTGTATCGGCTCGTTTTTGTATGGGTCCCATCTATTCTTTAATGCCTCTTTATACTTTTTCACATCATACGATACGTAAATATCCTCGTGATGTTGAACTGTAGTTCTTTTAAAATCCATGTCAACAAGTATTTTGTTACGAAGACGAATCAATCGTCCTGTATTAACATACCTGTCAATTTGAGGCCATTTAGTATACCGAGAATATATAACATGTTCTCTGCAAAACTCGGTTTTATTCTTATAGAACCCATTAGCAATAAACACCGGAATATATTGCTCCCAAGTATCTCCTGGAGTTGCCGATAATATAATCCATTCATTGTGCTTTGTAATAGATAGGAATGATTTAACCCATCGTCCGTATCCAGTTACTCTATCCTCGTCAAATATAAAGAACGCATCCTTTACGTCAGTGTATTTGGTGATATTGTTCCAGGAATCAACCACTACTTTATTGCCGTAATACATATTATGGGATGGATTAGTAGACAATAAATAATTTGCCAATTCTCCATCCCACTCGTGTGAATCACGCTTCATAGCCGTTGTTATAATATATAAATCTTTTGGACGCCCTTTCATTGAAACGTCCTTTGGTATTTTACTACCGCCGTTTCTTTGAAAATAATAATACAATCCAGTCCGACTTTTTCCAGAACCAACACCGCCATTCAATATGCAGCCATTCGACATTTTATTAACAGCATCAATCTGATAATCTCTTAAAAATGCTTCTTTAGCCACTGTGCTTCTCCAAATTCTGTTTTATCAGGTCGAGAATGTGTTCCACTGTTTCTTTTGTATCATCGCTGAGTTTAATGTAACCAGAATGCTCTTCATACCAATCAAAAATCTCATCCAGATGTCCACTAGCCCATGAGAAGCTCCACCAATCACACACCATTTCGATAATATAATTTAATGGAATATCAAGAACGAACTCTCCAAGATTTGGGTCATCATTTGTTAATATCCAATACTGCCAATGGTGAGGATTGCAATGAATATGATGCAGCCATGCTCTATTAAATTCCTGCGTGACCGCATACGACTTATTTCCACCATAAAAATAAGCATCATATGCAGCATATTCTTCGGCGTCGTATTTACTCTGGTCGTGTGAATATGTACACTGATGCTCGCAAGCCTGTCTGGTTTCTTCGTCTTTAAAAATATCCGGAATATGCTCACACATCCACTCAAATGCTTTATGAACGTTACTCCGGTGTTCTTCTAAGTAAGTATCATATGCTCTACTCATTTTTATTACCTCTTTTTTCTTCCAGAAGTGGTACTGGTATCAACCATTTACCGTTTTCTTTAAACGCTCCAGGATATAACCCTTTTCTACATTCCTCCTGCACTAATGCTTTAGAGCATCCTAACTCTTCTGCCACTTCAGCTACTGTCATCCAACGAAGCGGTTCGTTCTTATTATCATCTTCTATCCTTATGTTGGAATTAGACCCCTTCTGCTCAGGTAACCGTTCCTGTTGATAAAATACTTTGGGCGGTATACCATACAATGCCATAAGATTCTTCTCATAGTCTTTTATATTTGTATCAGAATTAGACTCCTTCTGCTCCGGTAACCACTTTTTAAAAATATTATTAAAGTTGGAACCTGATTTATTTGAGCCAAGGAATCGTTTACAAATAGCCATAGCCAGTCCTTTTTCCGGGTCAAATTTTTCATTATGTGCTTTAACTACAGTCTTAGTCCCATCGACCCAGTACACAATCGTAGCTGGATTATTAAATATAACGTCTTTGATTAAATCCTGTTTGTTTCGTACATCCCTAAGTGCGGAATTCAAACAGTATACTGAGTTGATAGTGTTCTTCAAAGTGTTCCGACGTCGCAATACTATCCTTGTTGGTACTATATCGTTTGAACAACAGATATCAATACCATGTATACGCGCCCCAGGATAATAATAAATTCCCACATAAGCTCCAAGAAGTAAAACATAGTCGCCATTATAAAAATCTGGTCCGACTACCATCCGTTCTGCATCTATCAATCTTTCAGCCACATTATCTACATCCTCTTTAGTTACCTTTCGTAATGTGGTGTCAAACGTATACTCTCTACTCATCGTTCTTTTCTCCTTTCAATCTACTTATCCTTCAAATTCTACCTGTTCAACATCTCCACCTTGTATGGTTACAGACTGCATAATTTTTCCAGTCGTTTCATCATAATAAAGGGTTTCCAAAATATGGTCGATATCTTCCTGAATGTCGGCGTCAATCATTCGAACTGCTTCATAATCTTTAAGTCCAACTGCTGTTCGAAGCTTTTTCATCACTGTAGTCGACCATCTCTGAAACTTAAGCGATGTCTTACAGTTACTACGGAGCAACAGCTGATAAAGTCCTAATTCAGTAACGCATCTAATCATCGTTCCATTGTCTTCGACCAGAACTATATCGTCTTTATTTAAAGGAAAATTGCAGTCCAGTTCCAAAGCATTGCAAATATCCTCTAATACCCATACACATTCGCCATTATGCTCGTATAAGCCAATATCATGTCCCATAAAAGATTCGGTTTTCATTTTATTTTCCTCCTGAAATTTTTCTAGTCTTACGCTCTTCATATTCTTCTTTGGATATTTCAGTCCATTTACCCTCTTCATCACCTTCTGGTTCTCTGAAAAATCTATTGATTTCGATTTTATCCTGCTTACCATTCTCTGTTTTCAATGCATAGAACACACCAACTGTATCAAAATCTCCATGCTTTTTATCTGTCAAGAAGTCTTCACAATAAACAGCAATTGGTTTTCCAGGCATGTATGGCATTTTTATAGGAAACATCTCATCAATAAGCTTTCTAACTAAACCGGAAGAATACGTGTTGCTTGGATTGTTGATATCGACACAATACGAATTATCAACATCATAGTATTTAACCGTCCCATCAAAATAAATGCGCTTAAATAACGAACTCATTCGCTTACACTGATATACGCCAACACCTTTTTCGTCTTCATATAATGAACACACATACCAAATATCTTCGGTATCCTCAATTGGCGTTAGTGGCTGCCCATTTAACAATCGTATTAAAATCGCCTGTGTCATTTTAATGCTAAAGCCAGAATGACCATCTTCTAACAAGCTTTTAAAAGCCTTCAGTGCTCTTTCATAACAAGAACAGCCATAATCAAATTCTCCTTCTTTTCTGTTTGGATTTTCTTTTTTACAGGCAATTTCAACCTCTCTTTTTGCCCAGTCTAACATATCTCCCATGCGTTACTATCTCCTTTCAAAATATAAAATTAAAGAGCTCTAAGTTTTTAACCCAGAGCTCAAAAGTGTACTTATTTTTCTTCGTCGTTTGAATCTTTGTCAGTTTTCAGATTATCAATGACAAATTTACACATATCAAACAGCATCTCTGCTTTCATTGTGTAACGACCAATAACATATCCTACCGTACCGATCATAGCTAATCTAATGAATTCTCTTTTCTTCATTTTTATGTCCTCCTGTAATTATTCCTCGTCATCCGGAGCTTCTTCTTCTGCATAACGAGCTTCAATTCTATCCTGAGCCTGAATGACTTCCATGGATAATAAATATGCTGCACGACCTCTTTTTTCAGACTTTGTTCCTTCCATAGTAACCCAGTCGTATGGACGAATATCCAAGTCGCAAGATAAAATCTCAAGTTTGTCAAGAATCTGACAAGTGTTATCATTTAATCTGTTTACTGCTTTTCCAGAACGAAGGTAAATTTTTGGTCCACGGTCATTGAATTTTACCTTAACCGGTAAATAATACAATGGCGAATCTTCTTCATCCCGTGGTGGGCGTTCCTTCACATTCCATCCACGTCTTCGTAAATCTTCAGCCATATCTTCATTAGGGATAACTAGGCGGAAGTTCTTGTCACCTTCGACGTTATACTGAGATGCCCTTCCTGCAAAATTCTTCCAAATAAGTCGTGCGTTATCAATCTGTAATATTCCTCTTGGTCCATATTCTAATGTCATGATTTATTTCTCCTTTTTAATATAATATTTTTAATGTATTTTTTCGTGTAATGAACATCGTCACCTGAGACCCAATACTCACCGATAATCCAGTAATCGATTCGTTTTCTGAATCCCAAGAAATATAAAAGCCTTAACATTTCTATAGCATCACCGCTCTTGCAAATAAAAAAGACCCAATGCTTTTACACTGAGTCTTTGATGTTACTATTATTAATTTACCACTAAGAGTTTTTCAATTTTGATGCACATATGTTACATGTTGCAGTACAAAGAATTTTTCCTGCACTAAAACCGAAGCCAACAATAAAAGCTCCAATCAATAAATCCATTCCATTGATTTTAATATCTGTATGCATTTCTCTATTCCTCCTTATAAATATATTAATTAAATGGTAATTCTTCATCAACACCCTCAGGAATATTCATAAAATCCGGTAATACGTCAGGCATTGGAAATGGCTCGTCAGCAACAAAGCGTTCGAAGTCGCAGTATTGTGAGATAGACGCAACAGCATCATCTATTAGACTGGTATAGAATGTTCTATCTATACAATCCTCTTTTCCAAGTGTTTTAACCATCTCAGATTCAAGCCAACGATATCCTGTTGAACCGGTTGCTGAATAGTTTTTACCATCACTAACACGATATAAAATTCCACCATTACATCCGGCTTTAATTGGTGTAAACTGTCCAACACGACCTACAAACTGTAAATCATGAGTAGCTTCCTCTTTTTCGCATAATTCATTGTATCGTACACCAAGCTCTTCCAACGAATATCCATATCGTTTTGCTGCTTTTTCTAATGATAATGGTGCTTGTGAATGCCATGCTTTATCCAAAACCTCGAGTTCTTTTGTTTCTTCGTGGCTTAACTGCGGAATGTTTTCATTCATGTCCAAATATAAATTTCCTTTGGATACCGAGAATGTTTCACACATGTCTTCAAACACAATTGGTTCCTTACTAAATAAAGTCTTAAATAAATAAGGGACCGCAAACTGTTTACCAGTCGCCGTCCATTCACCACCGTGTTCTTCATTATCACCTGGAATATAACCATACATCTTTTTACAGTCATCTGCGTCCTTGTATTTTGCAATATAAACTGCATCATTAACAATACACATCCTGTCGTATGTAGCTTCGTGCTCAAAAGTATAGCCGTATTTCTCACCAAATTCCATAACAAATTTGATAATCTCCGGTGTTGCATTTGGAATTTTAATCGAATCCGTTTTAATGTGTGCAACCGTAAATCCACGTTTACGCACTTCTTCACGCAAGTCAAGCATAAATAATGCTCCACGTTTTGCTACGATATTATCTACATTTCGTACATCCCTGAACGGATTCTTAAATGATGCTGAAGTCAAACCGTATACTGAGTTGATAGCTGTCTTCAAAGCATTTGCTAAAGCTTTTGCTGTCATTTCACCATCGATAACTCGCTGAATATATGGTGTTAATTTACCGTCAAGCATCTGATTTACTTCATCCCAAGCTTTATGCTTAATGCTTACACGACCCTCAACAATGTCACGAAATGCTTTTGTGTATCGAATACCAAACAGCACTTCTGCTATTGCACTATGTGGATGCATCGACACAATATCAAGCAATGCCGCATTAATATACATTCCAGGATTTCCTTCAGCCCATCCACCTTCGCCAACAACTTCTCCTCGATAAGTTGATTTTCCGTATTCGAATTTATAACCCGGAAAATATGGAAGTAAACTCTTCGCTTCGCCGTGGCGTTGACTCATCATCTTTGGACAAGCTTCTTCAAGAAATGCCTTTGTTTCATCGTCAAGCTCCATAACCGGCTTCGATAAATCACGATAATTAAACTCGCTCTGTGGTTCCTTATTGCCATTAAAAATAATTTTGGCTGTAAGTGAGTTTGTCGAATCATTAACCGTCATATCAGCTAAGTCAGCCAGAATTTGTCTAGCGGTCCAATCGGCTTCCAAATAATAGAATGCAGCTTCTGTAGAAAGAACGTCGTTGTCACAATACTCAGCAACCTTAGTCCAAAGTTCTTTTGGAACAGGCTTATCCCATGGAAGTCCAAGTTCCTGATGCTTTATAGTCTTAAGTAATGCTCGCAAAGAATCATCCATTTTGGATTTTGGGTCATTCGCTTTGTTTGACATTTCAATCTCAAGCTTTTTCAAACTTTTCTTGTTTCCAGCTGATGCAAAATCATATACATCTGTATACGAATAGCCATAAGCTACAGAAAATAAAGCATCACGTTCGTTATTAATAATCCGCTGGGACAGATGAAATAATTCTTCGTTAGAATATCCCATTAAACGAGCGTGTAAAATATGGTTATCGTAACGTCTACAGTTGAAACCAACCAACTTGAACCTGAGTAATTCCTCCACATCAGATGGCGTTGGATTTATCATTCGAACAACAGGTTGTCCTGATCCAGCAGTCTTCCAATTGATAAGAAATAGGTTTGGGAATACTTCGACGTCGTAGAACACAATATCGTCGTTTGGACTAGATGCCGTAGTTACTGCCGGTTCCTCTGACTTAAATTTCATATCAGTAACAAGGTTTAAACAGTAATCAGCCTGGTGAGAACTATTTGCAGCGAATGCAACTACTGCGTCGGTCATGTCTGACACATCATAAGTTATACCGCTCTCATATGCATCTTCCAGTATCTTATTAATAAAGTCAATACTTGGTTTTGTTCCCGGATGATATTCCTTATTCAAATTTTTCTTAATAAGCGTTCGGATTGCTTTTTCGTTCTTTACGCTCTCAAAGTTAATCACATTATCTCCTTCCTTCAACGGTAAGCCTGAGCTAATTGTTGCTATAGTCAAACCGTTGCATTTTGTAAGTTTTCTCCTAAGCGAACTCTTACCTGTAAATACTTTTATTTCAATATTCTCGTCATAAACTCGACTCAATTTGGACACGTCACCGTTGTAAATATAATGTAGATGTATTCCAGCACCGCCTTTACTTACCTCGGCATAGGTAGGAGGCCATTTACTTGCGGCAGCAATATTTTTTTCAAACGATTTTTCGCCATTCTCGTCCTTAATATCAAAGTCGATAACTATATGGTTCTCCGGCACTTTGACGTAATGAAGTCTGGAAGTATCGATATCTCTAAGTCGAGTTCTACACTCTTTCCATTTGACAGACGGAGTTTCTTTACTGGTTGCATATTGAGCAAGGCAGTCTGCTTCATCTTTGTCAAATATGGATTCTCGACCGTCATCAACCACAAGCCAGTTTGTTGTTTTTGAGTCATCATCACCCTCCTCAATCGGTTTTTCTTCAGTTTCAAATTTATCTTTTCTGAAACCGCTATAATAGCTTCGTACCCTTGTGCCATCATCAAAGTTAAAACGTTCATTAAATTCTCTGAAATAATTTTTCAGTTCCTCTTTGAAGTTTCTCTTAGAATATGGATATGGAACTTTAGCATCATCGCAATACACTTTATACATTTCCCACGCTGCTTTGAGTGTAGTTCCGTCTTCTTTCGAAAATACATGCCAGGAATCTATCACAAAGTTGTAGAAATCATTCGAAGCCCCAAGCATTGACGTAGGAATATAATCGTCATACGCATTTGGATTTTTCTGATAAACTTCGAGACAATGCTTAGCAATACCACCAAGTTCAAATTTAATTTTCTCCATGGTGTCCCGGTAATCTTTTCCAGATAATTTATTTCCAGTAGGAGATACGTCAATAAGTCTTCGAATAAGACCAGATTTACCATCAGTAATCCTTACTGGTTTATTCGTACCCATTAGCAAGAAAGCATTAAACCGATTGGAATATGTAGACTTGAATTTTTCATTTACAGTCATCAACTCATGAGATACTAAACTATTAAGTCGAGTATTATCTTCAATCCTTGACAAATCGCCATCGTGTTGTATGGCAATAAGTGGATTGGTTTTAAACGCTTCTAAAGCAAAAGAGTTACTAGACGAACCCAATGCCTTAGCATCGAATACCGAATAGTAACCCTCAAATAATTCCTGTATGATGTTTAATATTGTGGATTTTCCTGTTCCTGCGGAACCATAAAACACCATAAATTTTTGTATATATTTCGACGCACCGTCCACAATCGCTCCGATGCCCCACTCAATCTTATGTCGCTCTTCTTCTGAATATAGCGTAGATATCAAATGATCATAAGCAGAAATATTACAATCTTCTAACGGATAGCTTAATTTCTTACTAGCATAATCTTCTTTTTTCGTTGGTGTATTTGAAAATATAAGATTTTCGTCAAGAGGATGAAAGTTGTCCCTCATCTGCTTCTGGCAATATTTATGCCAGGAATCAATAGAACCAGATTCTGCATCCCACATATATAACACAACAATATGATCTACGCTTTTTTTCTTGTATTCTTCAGCGAACTTACTAAGCTCTCTATCAATAATTCTAACTACGTCCTGTTCATCAGTCGACCAAAGCCCTCGTTCTTCCACCCATATTGCATAGAAGTCCCCACCTCGAATCATTAAATCTGAGCTCTTATTGTTGATTATAAACTTAGGGTATATCTCGGTTACCCCTTGTTTTCTGCTGCGCGTCGAAATTTTAATAAAATCGACCATTACATTTGAAGTTCTCCTTTCAAATACTATCTAAATACCAGCAAAGTTGAGTCCAAATAGTGCGTGTTCTAAGGTCAAATCTACAATTTTTAATTGTAAACAATCCGCCTTTTCCGTCTGGTTTATATGTTCTATGCATAAAACGTCTTAGACAATCATTGACATATGTATCATCAAAATTATCATCTGACATTCCGCCAAGCCCAAGGTTTGTTACCATGCTCCAAAACCACTGCTTTGTTCTATCTCCATTTTCTGGATTATCCATGATTTCTTCGCATTTTTTTGCCAATGCTACAAGCATCTCCAACATAGAACACGGTCCACGCAAACTTTCTCGAATTGTACTAAATGAATCTTTCTGGTTAGTATCGTATGCAAATTCCCAGCGCAAATTAATTCCAGCATCTGCTCTGTCTTTATCGGCATTCATCATCCACACGAACTCTGTCCGATGCAAAAGCTCTAGTAATTTGCGATATGATATATCCTTAGCGAATTTGTTTTCACACGTTATTCGAAAAAGCCACTCAAAGTAGTCATTTCTTATTTTTGTTCTAACATCTTTTCGAATAAGCATCTATACCTCCACTTTAGCGATATAAGTCTGCAAAATTGGAGTAATCCATGCAAATCTCATATTTTATCTTTTTTTCATCGTTTGCAACATATACAGTATCCGGGTCGTATTCATCCTCGTTAAAATGATTCTGGAAATCATCTCCAACGGTGTGCTCACGGTCTGTAATAACATTATTTTTATCGTCAGTAAGTACACCATCGTCGTAAAACGTCAAAGTTACTGCTTCATACTCATCCAAATCATCATATTCTGCTCCAGTAATAACTCTTGGTTCCATTACTTCGTCACCTCCTTCATCTACGCCTTTTTTATAACCCTGCTCGTGCAGTATTTTTCTGTAATTTTGATATGACGGTTCAACTGCGTCTTTATGACCGCAATCATCACCAGTCTCTTCAATTTCTTCTGGTTCATCCTGCTCTTCATACAAAAGTGCTTCATATCTGTGTTTCACTATGCTTCCAGCCACAATAGAACCGATCGTAACACCGGCAAGAAAAGTTATAATTTTATTTATTGTTCCCATTTTATTTTCTCCTTTACTTTTCGTCTGAGTTTGAAAGATACATTTCGTTTAAATAATCATTTAACACCAACTCTGCCGTATCTGCTGCGACAGAAAACATGTAACTTGAAAATTTATTAGAACATGCAAAATCGGTCATTTTCTTCTTATATGCATTAATGTCATCGTATGCATGTGCAGAAGAACACACGATTTCAAGCATTTCATAAAGTGCCGTTTTTGTATAAACACACTGTGCGATTTCATCAGTATGGAATGGTGATATTCGCGTCGATTCTGCATAATCTAATTCTCTCATAATTACCTTATATAACGTTTCTCTACTTTTAAGCATATAATTTGATATATCATCTAATGCTTCCTTATCGCTACTCATACAACATCCTTTCTGTTTTACATTTGATTATCTGTTTCTAATGAACTAATTTTTTCCAATACGTTCTGTGCATATTTAGAAATGATACCCGCCTCATAATAACGTCTTGCATTGTTTTCACCCATATTGTATGCCATGATGACATAACGAATATCAGTACCGTATGTACCCTGTTTTAAATCATTTAATATATCAGCGCACACAAGGACATTACCATACGAGTCATAAATATCATAAACTCCAAGACGAGCCATTCTATCGCCATGCCATTTTGATACTATCTGACACAATCCTTTATCACCACAATTACCAGTAGCGTAAACATAGTAATTACTTTCGGACCATGCAATAGCCTGCAACACATTCGGGGATATATCATACATATCCCCAACAAATGTGCAAATACTTCGCAATGAATCTTCAGTGATATATCCGTCGTTCACATCTACAAAATATGATGGCTGGATTGGTTCTTCGCATGGTTCGGCAACAATAACGTCTTCTTTCGGTTCGATACTAACTTCATCCAGAGCTACAAACTTATCTTCGATTTTACAATCGACGACAATTGTTGTATCAACGGTATTACCTATTGGATTTGGCGAAGCGTATATCAAAGCTAATGAAAAAGCAGTGACTATTGTTGCCTGAATAATTCTTTTTAACATGCCATCCCTCCTTAAAATTCCTCGACTCTATTTAAGACGTTTGTCAAATCATATGTATCGATAACGTCGTCATAAAGCCAAGGAAAGTCAAATATATCTTGTCTACGATTGCCTGAGCTTATTCCAGACAACCCATCAAGTCAAAGTAAATCAAGAATGTTACCATCAACGTTGAAATCAAGTAGTACATTCTTTTCCAGTCCGTTCACAAACTGCTGGTTCTCTTCTCTATTGATTGTGTAGATTCCGAAATCAACTTTTGCAATCACATTTTTGTCGTATACCCAGCCTACTACCTGACCTGCTTTTGAACGTGGAATACCAAGCATGTCATATACTTCATTCAGGAATAAGTAGCCATTTGCTTCCAATAACTCGTTAGCAAAATCCTGCTGACGTTTTAAGAAGAATAAGTTTTTCTCTGCGTTGTCGCTCCAACCAGCACAGTCTTTATTAAAATATTTAGCAAAGTCGCTAACATCATCAATAGAAGCAACATTTACAGTCTCAACCACGGTCTCTTCTGTTCCATCATCATTGACAACCTTATGCTCAAATTCTTTTGCTTTAACATTGTAACGAAGCTCTTTATCTACATCATTGCCGAAGCGTTCTACAACCCGGTTACGATACTCTTTAAATCCTTTGTCTGCTGCTGTGTAGGCGGCTGCTAATGCTACGTTACGTTTCTTCAGAATATCATGAGATTTAATAATTGCAGTAAGTGATAATGCACCAAGTGCAACTGCTGGTAAATATAACTTAGCAACTCGAAGCGCTGTCTGTGTATAAACAATTGTTAAATCTTTCTTCCCGTCTTCAGCAGTGTATTTCTGCGGTAAGTCCTCCGGATGCTCAACAGCTTCGTGTACTGCTTCGATGTCGTCTTTTGCATTATCCATAATCTCGCCTAATTTAGTAGTTGCTTTACAAGCCATAACTGTGCTGGCAACCGTACCGATTACACCAGCAACGATTAAAATTTCAGGGCTGTGCTTTTTCAGTTTTAATGATGTCTTCATCAATGTTTTTTTAATATCCATTTTGATTTCTCCTTACATATTTTTTCCAAAGTCTTCAATTTCTTTTACAGACATTCCATCAATGCCTGCTGATTCCGAAGAATCTGTGTGTCTAAATGCTTCCCCGTCTTGTGGGAACATGAAACGAAACATACAGTAATTAGCTACATCTGCTAAATATTCTGTATTCTTCGTATCTTCAAATTTTTTGAGACAGAGTTTTATACATCCTATCGCATCTACATTACCAGATACAAAATTTCTGGATGCTTTTCCATATTTGTAATAACTCTGTGTAACAAGACCCTTACGAATCTCATCAAATTTTTCACTATATTCAGTTTTCAAAATATCATTGTTTTCGCTCATAATCTCTCCTACTGGTCAATCACTCGTACTTTTGGAAGTTTTAATCTGTAATCACCACCTGGTACTCGAACCACCGAAGCAGAACTCAAATTCCGCCATCCATATGAAGCAGCCGTATAATCACAAGTACGACCACATAAATCATACAAATCAGACACGCTTGCGTAGCCATATGTACCGATAATCTCACATAATGCATCTAATACATCATCTGCATCTTCTTTATCAGCAAACAACAATTCGTCAAAATCATAATCGTTATGTCTCGATGAAATTCTTGATTTGTCATCCGAATAATTACGATACGATACATATGATGAATTTGTACCACCGCTCTTTCTACGATTTTCTCGGCGTTCACCGTATAAAATCATGTCGAGACTGGTATTTACAATCTCAGATAAAATTTTTTTTGCTTCCGGAATTACAATATCAAAAAGAATATAAGATTTAACCTTAGAAGCGTCTTCGGCAATGAATACGTCCTTAACCTTAGCTAAATCATTTTTCTTCTTAACATTTACTTTTCCTTTAACTACTTTTTTTACATCTTTTTTATTGTTTTCCATGTCAAATCCTTTCAGTTGGCAACCAGTTTGACCTGTCCAGGCAATGTTATTTTTGCAGTTGCTAATCTGCTATTTTTTCTTTTGAATTGATATGCCAGATTATTTCTTGCTCTTGCTTCAGATGGAGCTGTCGTTTCACCGCGCCATCTATTCACTATACAAGTGTTAAATTCCATTACCGGACCGTCGTACGCATATTTTTGCATGTTATCAACTCCTTCTTTAGAAAGAAAAAAGAGAAACACCTGTATAGATGTTTCCCTCTTTAAGTAATCGTTACATTTTTCGTTTCGAACATTATGATTCGTCTGAAGACGAAGAATCTTCGATTTCGTAGGTTGTGTCGTCCGAATTTTCTGACTTTCTTGCGCCAATAGCATAACCAATTAAAGCAACGCCAACCAAACTTGCTGCAACAACAAGCTTTTTGCCGTATTTTTTCAATCCAGCTTTTGCCTTTTCGCTAAAGTTCTCAGTCTCAACGACTTCTCCTTCTACGTTTTCTACTACTGTTTCTTCTGTTTCATTCACTTTACTCATTTTTGTTTCCTCCTATAAAAATGTTTTGTTTTTACTCATTAAAGTCTTTGTAAATTCTGCGAATTAATTGAGCTTCGAGAAATCATATCTCGGAGCAACATAATAATCCAAAGTAATGCAGCTTCTTCCATCGGCAGTGATTTTGGCTCCTTTTTCAACTTCAACCAGTCCATTATCAAGATTCCAACCTAATTCGTCGCTCACATCAGTGTGTTCAAGTCCAAGTTCGTCATAGAATTCGCTCAACGACACATACATCTCGTAAGTCATAGTCCGGTTAATTGTGTTAATTGCTGCATCTACTTTTTCGATTGTCGAATTAAAATATCGGCCAGATACTCCATCATAAAATAACTGGTCGCCATTTCCAGCCATAATGACAGTTGTGTTTGTTGGCGGATTACTGTCAATTTTATCCTGGGTAACTTTCTCCTGAATTATCTGCTCTTTTTTTTCACCAATCGACTCCACAACTTTTGCCTTGTAATCGTTTAAAGCTGCTTCTGATATCTTGTAAGCAGTCGCGATTGCTGCATTTCGTTTTGAATTAATTGAGTTAGAACCAATGATACAAGCTACAGCTACAGCACCGGTTATGGCAGCCGGAATATATGGTTTCCATGCTACTTTAATCGTTTCTAACGGTGTGAGTTCACTGGAAACGCAATCGGTAACTTTATTTCGCTGACAATTGTACTCGATAGTTTCTTCTGCTTTTTTTGCCTTGGCTTCGTCAATAAGTTTTACAGCCTTTGGTGTTGCCTTTACTGCTAAAGCTACGGTCATTGCCATCTCCGTAATCCCAATACCGATGAGGATTTCCGGAGCATACTTTCCGATTTTGTACTTCGTTTTGTTGAATGCTTTAATAATACTTTCTTTGTTCATGATTATCCTCCTGAAAAAATATAAAAATAAAAGAGCCCAGGTTAGGACTCTTCATTCAATGTAGACAAACGCTCCTGTAAAGCCTCATCTTCTCTTTCCTGTGTCTGTTTATCGCTTGCCCAGTTCACAACAATCCCAATGATTCCTGCGGCTACCCAACCGGTAACTTTCACAATATCCCATTTGTCGACTTTCATTACACTATGCCTCCTTTCTCATAATAGCCATTGTAAAAACAGCGAATTTTAAAATATTAATACCTTGGATAATTCCAATCGGCATCATATTCCGTTGATGGACCGAACGGCATTTCAATAATGTAATATACTGTGCCGTCTGGAAGTTTTGCTTTTCTATGCTCAAATTCTATCCAGAATTTTCCTTCATCATCTGGAACCCAACCAGCTAATGAGCCAAATTCAGTAGTTTGAATACCAAGCAAATCATAAAATTCATTAAGACACGCTTCAGCACTAAGAATATAATTGCGATTAAGATGATATTCAGCCTGCATTACGTCTACTATTGTGGATTCGAAGAATCTGTCTGAATATGGCTCATAAAATAATGTCTTCGGTATTGGTTCGTCAATATAGGTGTCGCATTCACCAAACATATATGAACCGTATATATACCGTTCTTCCGCTTTTTTAACATTTAAAGCATCCATAATCTTTTCATGAGCTTCTTTACCATACAGTTCTTTAAGCTTTCTCTGATAGTCTTTATAAGACTGGTCGACTAACGCGTATGCACTCATTAACGAAGCCTGCGACCTTTTTGTAAGCATATTTGACCCAGCGATGCAAGCTAACGTAGATACGCCTATTACAATTGGTGGCAAATAAACTGGAATAAGTGTTTTTACTTTGTCTTTTGTACTTAATTCCTCGTCATCTTCAGCTCTTTTTTGAGCTAACAATTCGCTTGCTTTTACCGTCGCATGTGCGGTAGCTACTGCCGTAACAACAACACCTGTCATACCGATTACGGTTAGAATCGTTGACGAGTTCTTTTGTAAGAACATTTTTGCATTCATTCAAATCTCCTTTCTTTGCAAAAAAGAAAAGACCCGATGAATCTCATCGAGTCCTCTTAAAAAACTTTATTTTTTTCTGTTAATAAGCCATTTTACAAGCAATACTATAAATACCACACATACTATAACATCACCAAACACCAAGATGCCAGCTACCCCCAAGGCAGCAACACCGGCAATGACGATTGCTATTAATATTGCAGCTATAATAAATAATATTGTTATAAGTATCATATTAACATCCTCCTTTATGTTTTCTCATTAAAGGAGTTGTAAAATGTGCGAAAATGGGTTTTATTTTGACAAACGGTCGATTAACTCCTGGTCACTCTTTTCACAAACAACATCGACGTAACCTTTGTCAACGTTTGTACAGACATATACCGAATATTTTTTATCTTCGGTAAAGAATCGAATGGATCGCACGCCATCGCTGTTTGTGGTATCCATTTGTTCATAAGTGAATCCTAAATTTTTGCATTCTTCGATGTATTTTTCACCTTCATCCGCTGTAAATCCGTTGATACGAAAACTGTATGAATCACCACCATCTGGCGTGATTATAGACATCTGTCCATTAGCAAATATATCTTCAGGGTCTGGAATCATATCTGCAAACTTAACATCGTCCGTAGTCTCAGTTTCGCTAGCAGGCTCCTCACTCTCGACCTCACTAGCTTTGTCTTTGTCTTCCTGAGCCTCCACTTTAGTTGGCTCATCCTTTACTTCTGAATTTGTTGTGTTGCTGGAACATCCAGCTAATAGCAATGTAGTAGCTATCATTGCAACGAGTACCTTTTTTTTCATCACTTTTCTCCTTTCGATTAATAAAATCATATTTATTATACTATAATGACAATAAAGTCACAATAGACAAACTTAGTTAAACGTGTTACGATGGTGTTGAACTTAATAAAAAGGAGGTAACAATATGACAGAACAAGAAGCAGATATTTTTATTGAAGAGATGGAACCAATTGGCGATATCTGGACAAAAGAAGACCTTATGACAAGTAGCTATTATCAAATGTCACTTGCTGACGCTATTCGTAGTCGAAAGAATGCCGTTCACATGTATCTTCTTAGTATGGTCGAAGCTAGAATAAGAGAACAAGATTAAATATTTCTCCTATCAAAGCATGTTTCCCATCTCTGGCGCGGTATGGGTTTTATTTTTAGCGCCCACATTATTTGACGTATTGATACTGTAGGATATAACCCATCTTTACATTCTCCAGCACGTTCGTCAAAAAACTTCTTAAATTTTGGATGCAAATATAACATGTCTACCAGGAATGGGTCTATATCAGTCCAATACGTATGCTTAGTTTGTTTGACATACCGTTGTTGAATGACCGCTAGTCCCTTAGCTCCTATTAAATATAATGTACACCGGTTATATACCGGGTGATTACATTCATAAACGCATCCGTACATATTTGAATATTCTTTTGGTTTTGTATAATGATATCTCATATAATTATCCACTATAACAAAAGAAAGAGCCCTCAAAAGCTCTTTCCCTTAATGTTACTTTGTCCATATTACCCGTTTTTCTTTTTTTCTCTTTTTTCCATCAAAATATACTATCGTAATTTTCTTCTTTTTCACATTATCACCTCCCGTATTTGGTGAGGTTTATTCTATCACACATTTTTATAAGTTCAAGTCTTGACAAATACAAAACAAAGGAGTCAATGATTTTTCACCGACCCCAGTGTTTCTAAAACTTGGTATACGCTATTAATAATCGTCAAAGTAAATTTCATACATACCAGTTTTTGCGTTATCGAAAATGTTGAACGAAAGCGTAACATCTTCAAAATTAATAAATAAGCCATAAATATCACTGCCATAATCAGCAAGTTTAGTAATGGCGTTTCCATCTGGATCCACTACAGTAACTCCCCAAGTATGAGCATTTTCTAAAAAATTGATTTTGAAGGTGCATAACTCATCGTTCACTGTCGTTCCGATATTAACATATCTTGTACCTCTTTTACTTACCTGAATCACTTTTGTTTTCATAAGCGATACCTCCTTTATTTTAGTCATTAAAGGACTTGTAAACATTGCGAAAAAGAAAGACGCTAAGTTTTCTTAGCGCCCAACTTTAATCGATATTTACGTTATTTCTTTGGAAACAATTTGTTAGCAAAGAATCTTCCTGCCAGAGTCGTAAAGTTTCCTGTTTTCTCAAAATTAATGGTGGTACAAGTTCCCCATATAGCTAACAGCACAGATGTAACGCCTGTTCCAATGGCTATTGCGTTCTGAATCTTTCTTGCTTTTACCTGCTCTTTAAGCTCAGCATCGGCATTCTCGATTTTGACCGCTCTGTCAATTAACTTGGTTACATCATCAACTGCACTAGCATGTTCGTCTGACCCCACTTCCATTTCATTGATTTTTGCCAGTTCATTTACAATCTCTTCCTGCAACATAACATTTCCCTGCATGTTTTTATTCCTCCTTTAAACTTAATAAATATTTCTCACTAAAGACATTGTTATTCCTGCGAAAAAGAAAGAGTCCTAGTTAGGACTCAATTCTCTTAGTCTGGAACCAACGCCAGTCTGTAATAAGGTTGTTTCTTATTGTTCGTATTCATCCGGATTTTCATAATTATTGCTTCCAATGGATTGAGATAGATTCTTGCCTCGATATCGTCTTTTTGCGGTCGCTCAAAAACGATAATTCGGTCATCAAATTCACTCTTCCATTGAGAATACATCTCCTTTGAAATACCCAGTATTTTATAACATTTTGTAAACATATAAATTACCTCCTTTATCGGTTCTTTTTCTCATTAAAGTAACTGTTATTTATGCGAAAAAGAAAGAGCCATTGCTGGCTCAGTCTTCCGAAACACTATCTTTTTACTTCATGTTGAGCGTTTTGACACAGCTTAATATAATCTTCTACGCCTGACTCCGGAACGCCAAGTATTAACGATATTTCTTTTGCTGTATAGCCTCGTCCATATAGAAGCGCCATATGAAATTGGAGGTGCAGCTCTTCAATTAATTCGTCTCTTGCCATGTAATATTTCCTCCTTTAAAAATAATAAATGTTTCTCACTAAAGACCTTGTTATTCCTGCAAAAAAGAAAGAGCCATTGCTGACTCAATCCTTTTAATCTGCGAAAGTTTCGGCAACTTTTTTTATAAACTTAGCTCTCCATCGTTTATCATCAGACAACACATTTAATGCTTGCGACCCAGTTACATCTAGTTTGCTCATAGTTCCTAACGTATAACCTTTACCAAACTGAAATGATATATCGCACATTACATAAATAACGCCTCCAATGATACATTTTTTAATGATGTTGTTCATATAAAAATCACTCCTTTCTCATTAAAGACATTGTTATTTTTGCGAAAAGGAAAGAGCCATTGCTGGCTCAATCTTTGAAATATTGCTTAAGTAATTCGTATACTGATTTTGCATCGTCTTCTGTTAAAGACACTAAATTCCATCGTTCCGTGGAACCGTCAGAATGCTCCTGATCCTTAATTCCAACAATAAACGGTCGATCACTTTTAGCTTCCTCGTCATAATAAAAGCTGCAATTTTCAAATAGTAATATACTTATCACTCCTTTCTCACTAAAGTAGTTGTTATTTCTGCGAATTATTTTTCTTAATGGACAATACAACCCGACGCTTCTTCAATAAATTGTCGTTGGTATCTACTCTGACATTCACAGTATAAAAGCCAGTGTTGTCTTCGTCGTACGGCGTTATTATGAATTCGCCATGACCACTCGTCATATTAAATAGCAATCGTGTGATTATACATCCGACAAAAACACCAATAGTAAATACGATAATCATATTTATCTCCTCCTTTCGTTACGTTAATAAAATACATCATTTCTCCGTCACCTACGTACGGATAATAAAAAAAGAAAGAGTCATTACTGACTCAATCTTTAAAATGCTGTTTAAGTAATTCATATACCATTTTTGCTTCATTTTCATTTAAAGATACCATATCCCATCTTTCCGTATTATTATCTGAGTGTTCTCTATCTTTCACTCCAATAATAAATGGACGATCGCTTTTGGCATCTTCACCATAATAAAAGCTACAATTCTCAAATAGTAACATACATATATCACTCTCCTTTCTCATTAAAGCAGTTGTAATCTATGCGAAAAGAAAGAGCCATTGCTGGCTCAATCCTTTATAAACATAGCTCGTCAATTCCATCATGCCTATCAATTAATTCATTTACAACATCAATTGGTACATATGCGTATATTGTATTCATCTGTGCATTGGTATCTTCTGCGTATTTAGTAATTAGACTATCGATTTCATTCGGGTAACCAAGTTCAACACTATCATATGGCCAAGCTTTATCTTCTCGCGGCTCACAATATGCTGTTCTGTTAGCTTGCACCGAAATTTCATATCCATCTTTGCATCTAATACGTTTTACAGGTTTAGGTATCTCTGCTCCATATGATGTCTCAATAAATACCTGATGTTTCTTTAAATAATCATTAACTTTATCCATGATAAAATCCTCCTTTATGTTTTCTCATAATAGCAGTTGTTATTTCTGCGAATTCCTAACCTAGATTAAAAATCATTACTCTCGCAGCTTGTCTAGTAACCAGAAAAATCGTCTATATCTATCGTAGTACAAATCTTTTCCACACGGTATATCTAAGCTAGATTTCAAATACACATACGACAAGCCTTCGGTAACCGCTTTAAGTATGTATGGATAAAGAACATCATCAGCATCCATTGCTGCTTTTTCAATCATCTGTATCTTTTCCAAGTATGACATTCTTCGGACAGCAACATCAGCAGTATAATCGGTCGTTTTGTTTGTATTTGTCCTGATTTTGCTATAATCGGTACCTCCAGCAATAATGTCCATTTCACAGTAATGTTTCTTCCACTCTTTATACTGTAGACAAAAATGCTTTAGTTCATAATATCGATGCTTTGAAATCCAATATTTATTTGTGCTTGATAATTTGCAACGAACTGATGTCATTTTCGTTCCCCCTTCCAAATATAACCGGTTTCCTCATACAATTTTTTCGGAGAAATGTAAAAATTTATACGACCATATTTACTATTCATTTGGTCTATCGTCGTAATCTTTTCTCCGTTCCTGGTTGCAGTACCTATTGGTAACCATCCAGCTATTATTCCAGCCCTAACCCATGCTGCATCTTTACCGTATACTCTTGCAGCGACAATGACTGGTACAGAGCCTCTTTCAAATCCATCTAAATCCATACTCTGCTACCTCCTTTCAACTGCGATTGTATACGTCATTTTGAATTTTGATAAATCAATCTCGGTGGAAGATTTTTACATTTTCAACCATCTTTTTATCGTGCTGTCGCTAGGATAATCCTCAAAACCAAGTGTTGAAGAGTCAATAAGACCTTCTCTTACACCGTCTATGATGTTCGTTTCATACTGTTTATACGGATACAAATACTTCGGTAATTTTCTATGTATAGAATGGCATAGTACACATCTATATCTATCTATTTTGACCATTTCTCGCACTCCACCTTTTCGCCTTACGATTCTATCTACCGTATCGTAATGTTTTAAGTCACCTCCACAAATTGTACATTTTTTACCTGCATTTTTCATTTTTCATACCCTCTTTTTCTGAATATTTTTTCTTTTGTCATACTCAATGATAAAGAAGGTATATTTTGGCATTCAACAGGTAAATATTGGTAATTAATTGACTTTTGAATGACGTCATTATATGATATCGATAAAAATGAAAGGAGAACTGTGATATGTTAAAGAAATGTCCAGAATGTGACTTACAGGTTAGTGATAAGGCTCTAACGTGTCCGCACTGTGGTTATCCATTAGAAAAAAGCACTAGACCATCACGGACATCAACTAAAAAACACCGACGATTACCGAATGGTTTTGGAAGCATAACTGAAGTAACCAGTCAAAACTTGCGAAAAAGATTTCGGGCGAGAATATGTGTTGGTAAAACTGAAACCGGCAGAGCAATTTTAAAAAATCTAAAACCAGAAGCATATTTTTCAAGTTATAACGAAGCATATGAAGCTCTTATGAATTATAATAAAAATCCATACGATTTGGATTCTGCTATGAGCGTTGACGAGCTTTATAATCGTTGGAGCGCACAATATTTTTCAGATATATCCGATGCGGGGAAACGAACAATAACATCAGCATGGGCGTACTGCTCTTCTGTATATACCATGCGGGCAAAGGATATTCGTGCCAGACACATAAAAGGATGCATGGAAGATGGTTTTCGTATTGAAACGCGTGGCGAACATAAAGGTGAAAAGAAATATGCCAGTGCCGGTATGAAATCACGAATAAAATCAATGTTCAATTTGATGATGGATTATGCATTGGAATACGAAATCGTTGATAGGAATTATGCTAGGACTTTTGATATATCGGATGACGTTACTAAAGAAATTGAAACTACTAAGCGAAATCACATTATTTTTAGTGACGATGAAATGAAAATATTATGGGATAACGTAAACATGCCGTATGTTGACTGGATTATCATTCAATGTTACATGGGTTGGCGTCCACAGGAACTTGCAACATTAAAACTGAGTGAAATAAACTTAGAACTACAATATGCTCAAGCTGGTATGAAAACCGAAGCTGGAAAGCAGCGTATTGTGCCGATTCATTCAAAAATAAAAGACCTTGTTGAATCAAACTATAAACATGCAGTCGAGATTGGAAGTGAATATCTCTTGAACGATGTTGGAATAACACACTCTTCGTCTATGACTATGACATATGATAAATATAGTTACAGATTCACAAAGGTAATAGAGTCACTCGGATTAAATAGGGAGCATCGACCACATGACCCACGAAAAACATTTATAACCAGATGTAAGAAAGCGGACGTTGATATAAATGCTCTGAAGCAAATGGTTGGTCACTCGATTAAGGATATAACGGAATCGGTCTATACGGTTCGTGATGTAGAATGGCTAAGAAAAGACCTGGAAAAAATGCAATAAAAGGGAGCTCTCTTAATCAAAAGAAAAGCTCCCTAATAAATTACCATATGGTGGTCAAATGTGGTGGTCAAATAGTGGTCAAACGACACAATTTCAACTACTTTTTACCACATCTTAATACTCTTAAAAGTGTTGATTTTACGCACTTTCTTAGAATTTACCAGCTTTTGCTGCTTCCTCAACAGAAGCTGATTGAGATTTATAAGTCCAGTAAATAGCTGGTTTCCGGCATTTTACATGACGTAAATGGTCAAATAAATGTCAAATAAACTGCTACAATGCACGTTTTATTACAACGTTTCAAATTTTAAGGGGTACTACACAATGGTATCCCTTTCTTCTATATTATAATAAGCAAAAATAAAAGAAAAAGTGTATATTGCTATCAAACTGTCAGCCCTATTTCATGCCTCCCACCTGGATAGGTAATACAAACCCATAGCCATTAGTCATCTAATAGTTACCTTTTTCTCATTAAAGTAATTGTAAATTATGCGAAAAAGAAAAGGGGATGTTATTATCACCCCCTTATGTAGACTACTCCTGATGCATGTCGATTTTGGTTTCAATTCTACCAACTCGATTATTTAAGTCATCAATCTGTACTCCATGTTTTTCGATTCGTTTATTCTGAGAAAGGTTATCCTCTTTGAGTGCATCAATTGTATCGTTCAATTTCTGAATGACTATCCTCAAATCATTTATTGGCTGAATAAACTTCATAATGACAGCTATAAAGCCACCAAGAGTTATGATTGCACTAATCAGATACCCCAAGAACTGAACATTGTCCATAAGTCATCCCTCATTCTGTTTTATTCTGCCAATAACTGTCTATAAATCGTGAAATAGCCTGATGCATTCCTGTAGATGCCAAACCCATTAATGAACCCCAAACACCTGCTTCGAGTGAGAATCCACTTACGAACAAATTCAGGATAAGACCGACAATTGCAAGAATTACCGGAATGTCGTCATTCGGAATCTTTTTCAGGAATGTTGCGTGCTTAATCACATATCCAAGAATTCCGCAAGCCACAAACACAACTAACACAAAGTATTTTGAAAATAATGATGTAATATCAAACATAATTAATCCTCCTTCTCTTCTTCTGAATCATCAATCATACACTCTAATAAGCCACAAACAACTGGAGTTATCTGTTCCGGTAAATCATCAATCGCAATCGTGTTGATTTCTACAGATGCTTCCACAGATGCTAATTCATTGTATGCTGTAACAAATTCGCTCCAACGTTCTGATTCCGGGCTAATGCTGTCGTTACCATTAGAATATTCTTTGATGAGTTCTGTTCTCTTGGATTTGAATTCCTCCAGCTCAGATTCCATTTTCTTCATATTTCTAAGTAAGCAAAGACTTCCCTTACGAGAAAACATCATCTTCATAACGTCTGCTGCTAAAATTGACTGTTCGATGTTATATAATTCACCGACTGTTACTTTTAATTTCTTCATGTTCATTCTCCTTTCTGTTGCGTAGATAATAATTTATCTATTTGTTTCTGCTGTATTTGAATCATTTTGACCAAATAAGGCACGAGTTTTGAGTAATCAATTGCTAATACTTCGTTTCTAATTCCATTGTCTATATCAAAAGCATCTTCTGAATATCCATCAGGGACAGTAACGCAAGACGGTATAATGTCAATGGTGTCTTCTGCAATGAGTCCATGTTGATTCTTTTCACCACCGTATGCTTCGATGTAATCGAAATCGACTGGCGTTAATTGAAGAATTTTCATAGCTTCATCGTCTGTCATATCAGCAATGTTTTCCTTAACCAATCGTGATGAAGGGTTCGTAAATGAAGCCCCATATACTGCTGTATACGCTCCACCGATCCATGTTGTTTGACAATATATAGCACTTCCGACAATAGCTGTTCCTCCGGTAGCGGCACCAAAAGTACCGTTAGATTGAATCCTTGCTACTTGACTACCGTCGATATTGCAGAATTGATGAATTCCGCTGTTTGTACAATAAGTGAAGTTTCCTCCATAATCGATAAAGCGGCTCGTATAATCAGCTTTTGACTTGTTATAATGGAAATCTATATATGGGGTCGAATATATCATTTCGATACATGGTACACTAAGACCGCCGCCAAAAGTACCGGAGCCACCAAAATAACTATTTCCGCTAACAGTTAATTGTGATTTTACTGTTATATTCGTAGCTGTAACCGTGTATCCTGTGGCGTTTACATTATTTTTCACAGTCAATTTGTTTTCAATTGTAGTTGCACCACCAATTGTTATCGAATTACCATATATGCTCACATCACCAACATTTGAATCGCTATCTAAACGTATGGTAGCTGCACGAAGTACAAATTTACCTTCATGCATAAAAATACTTGACATGCTATTTGCTTCTCCATCATCTTCGCCACCATCTTCTTCCAATCCACTGTGATACCAGCCAAAAAAACAATCGTTATTGCTCATAGAGATTCTCCAGGATGAATTATATGAACCATATTCAGTTGGTATATCTACAAAAAAACCTTTCGTAAATTCACCAGCTGAACCTTTGATTGTTCCAGAGAACGATGCATTACCTGCCGCATCCAAACTAAAATTCTTTGAATTAATCACAAAATGTCCTGTTGTAAGCGATATGCTCTTACCATCAATTTTCAACTCAGAATTGATATCGTCTATCAGGTCGGCTTTTGTGACCAAGTCATCCGGAACATCCAATTCATCGAGTTTCGTCTCAACGCCGTTAATAGCATCCTCCACGGTCTTACCGGTTGCACTCATAATAATACTACCAGCAGAAATCTTAAGTTTGTAAGTATTATCTGTATCCTTGTAGTATTTCACATAATTATTACTATCACCGAATGCAATCTGTCCGTCTTTATCCAGGTAAACACCTCTCGTGTTGTTATTGACAGACTCTTTTACTCCGGAATATATAGAGGTATCGTTGATGTTAAATCCAGCAATGGTCGCTCCAAACGCAACCAAATCCGTAACTTTTACCTTATCTGCTGTGATTGACTTAGCCAGTATCACTTTTCCATTCAGTGAATTTTCATCTGTCTGCTCGGTCTCAACTGTTATTCCATCAGTATTTATACGGTAAAATAATCCATTTTGACCTTTCAGAACAAACTTATCAGCGACTATTGTATTGGCTTTTATCAAATCACCAGTGATTGTAATACCCACCAATTCTCCGGTGACAGTCTCATTTCCAATAACCAAATCTTTGATGATACCAGATTTTGCATAAAACTTCTCAATAGCAGCATCACCAATATTAGCAAAGTCTATGTTCGCATAAGTAACTTCCGCATCTTTTGTATTGAGCTTATCCGTCTGTAACGATTTGATGGCAGCATTATTTGCATTAAATGATTCTGTGCTTAACTTTTTGAAATCACCGAAGTCGGAAGTCAACTGTCTAACACTAACATTTGTAGCCTTTAATGAATCAATCGTCGCAAACTTCAAATCAGCAACTTCAACATCCAATTTGTTTGTTTTTAAATTCTCAATAGATGCATTAGCAGCGGTCAATGACTTATTAATATTTACATTATCAGCCGTTAAGTTACTAATACTAGCTCTCTGTGCTGTTAACTCGCCAGTTATTGTTACATTGGCAGCCTCTAAGTCCTTAATTCTAGCCTCATCAGCTTCTAACTCTTTAATGCTTGCTTTATCGGCGACAAGAGTTCCAAGCTCAGTTATCTGCTTACTGGCATCTTCTATCTTTTGCGTATTGTCTTTTACATCATCCGTTCGTGCAGCTGGAGAAGATGTATTACCGGTTGCAACCGCCTGATGATTCTTAATAAGGACAGTAACACGCTCGCCCTCTCGTACATCTACAGTTGATGTAATAGGGGTCATTCTGTCCGAGCCATCAATCTTTACGTACATTTTCCCGTTGAATTTAACGGCAGTGCCATAAACTGTCGTTTCTTTCGAATCATTAGTATTCGTCTGATTTACTATTTTAGCAAACTGAGACGCTAATTCCGAAGACAAGCCCATACCATCACCTCCATAACTTTACTGTATAAACAGCCTGCTCACTTACCGGACATCCTGGTTCGCATTTAATTGTCTGGCTTACGATTTTTGCTTTTATGTCCACAAGACCTGCTCGTTCATAATTCAAACGAACACAATCACCAACTCGTGTTCCACAATAACCATGCGTATACGATGCCGTGTACTCTATCGAAGACAAGTTTCGAAGTAACAATTCCGCATACTCTTTAACTTGTGCTTCTGTAGGTTCTCCTGGTAATCCTAAGTCGGTTACTCGTTTGATGATTTCACGCCCACGATTAACTGTTGATGTAGGACTATTAACATCGTCATTTACGACTCGCGCATAATAAAAGCTGCCAGTTTTTGAATATACTACTTCCACAACATTAGGCACGCCATACAAATCATGTTTTGTAGTTATCTCAGGATACAACAATGAGCTATTATCATCGGAATATGTCATCACTGGTTGTAATGAGGCAATATCCTGCTGTGGAGCAAACAATATACGTCCCATTTCGTCAAGTTCTAATTCATAATTGGCATTTGTAAGTAAATCGCGTACGTACGTCAGCCATGAATCATCCGAATTTGCTACGAAGTCAGTATAAAGTTTCTCTGAGCTATCTGCTCCGACAATTGGTGCTCTTGCGTGTTCACGAGCAATCATCTCTGCACTCTGAGTTATGTTTTCGCCAGCTAAAGACGCATAGCCCAAAGGCGGCGGATTTTCCTTCAATTCCAACAACGGTGTATAAGCATCTATGGTTGCACTTCGAACTTTACCATCAAATTCTGACGATGGTGTCTGAATAAGATGCGTCCCCAAAGGAATTCGTTCCTTAAGTCCATTCTGCTTTACAACTAAATACTCACGAACATAACATTCGCCAACTGTATTCATCATGGTAAATGAAGCGGACCCCAAAGTATCAACTGTTGAATCCCTTACTACAGATGCTTTTTTTACGTTGTCGAGCTTTACTTTGTCCCTCCAGGTGGAAGGGTCAACAATGTAATACTCAAATGTTTGTTCCATTGATTTAGTCCAATCTGGCATATTACATCTCTCCTTCCACTCTTGTGACATTTAATGTTACCGGCATTACCAACTCGCCATGCTTACGACTAAATGAAACTTTGATGTTTGCCCAGTAACCACTTCCTGATGGTTCTCTAACGTAGACATCACCCATCCACTGCTGTAAACGTCGTAAAGCGTATAAAGTATCTTTATCTGTTTTTACAACATCTACATTCCAAGTTGAAGTGAATCCTTTTTGGGTTCCATAATAGCTAACCGGATTAGAACGCCCCTCGTATTCGATTAGTTCGACGTCCGGAGAATTACTATCTGAGATATCTATATTATAAGGAAGAGTTAGTAACGAACCAGCCCAAGCCGGCTCTTCCATTTC
>ENA-ORNT01000142-ORNT01000142.1-human-gut-metagenome-genome-assembly--contig:-NODE-142-length-52895-cov-21.615878_pt1 | contig 52895 bp, 49 predicted proteins | sample MGYA00242120_ERZ509032 | MGnify/ENA primary metagenome ERZ509032 (study PRJEB26280, sample SAMEA2338729) | human gut metagenome | biome: human gut; feature: human-associated habitat; material: faeces...
ATTCTCTTGCCGTACATTTCTTTGATGAAGATGACATCGAAATCGGCAACTCTATAGCTTGCAATGTGATTGTAAATCATACCGTTGAGCTCACGGAAGAAGAAAAGGCACATGCAAGGCAAGATGCGTTGAAAGAATATCAAGCCGAGCAACTGCGCAAGATGCAGAAGCGTACTAACAAGCCGAAGACACCCAAAGCGCAACCCGAAATAACAACTCCCTCACTCTTTGACTTTTAAGCGTATGAAACCGAAAACAAAATTAGAATACAAGGTCGTGGCTGCCAATGGGCAGTTACAGTCTATCGGACAGGAACCTGTGGATTGGGCTTTCAAACATTGCGTAGAACACATGGCTTTCCGTACTCCAAGCGGAATGACTACTTGTATGGACTGCGGTCACCAATGGCGGAACGATACTAATAATAAAAAATGCCGTTGCCCTCATTGTCATACAACATTGGAAATCAAGGACACACTCAGAAGAAATTACAAAGAAAAGATATATTTCTCTGTGATTGACATACAAGATGACTTGCAGTTGCAACGTGTCTTTCGCTTTAATGTGACATTCCACAAGAAAAAGAAGCCTACGCAATCACTTATGGAAGTGGCAAGAGTATGGATTGATGAAAACGGCAATACAGAAGTGACAGGTCTAAGGCGCACAATGGGATGCTATATGGACAGTTTCGCTTGGAACAGCGAACTTGAACTACGGCAAAACAAGGAAACGTATTTTTATATCGCTGATTGCTATACCTACCCCAAGTGCAAGGTTATTCCAAAGTTAATCCGTAACGGACTAAAAAAATCATTTTTTGACATTGCCCCTCAAAGACTGATGTCTGCCTTGCTGTCGGATAGCAGAATTGAGACCTTGTTGAAAGTGAATGATATAACAGCATTGCGTCATTTCGTTATGCATAAGGATGATTTGAATTTCTGTTGGGCTTCATACAAAATCGTATTACGCAATGGCTATCATATAACAGATATTCAAATGTGGGTGGACTATATCCGTATGTTGGCGAGAAACGGAAATGACATTCATAACGCACATTATGTATGTCCCACAAATCTTAAAAAGGAGCATGACAAGGTACGTGCAAGGCTTAATGCAATCAAAGAGCGAGAAGAAAGAGAACGTCAACGAATAGTAGCAATGGCTGACGAGGCGGCATTTGAGGAAATGAAGCGCAAATTCTTTGGCTTGTCCTTCACTGACGGTATTATTGTCGTAAGTGTTTTGGATAGCGTGGATGCCTATTACCAAGAGGGAAATGCCTTACACCATTGCGTAGGACAATGCAAATACTACAAGAAGCCCAACTCACTTGTCTTGTCCGCCAGAATTGACGGAGAACGCATCGAGACAGTGGAATTGAGCCTTGAAACATTCAAAGTGTTACAGTCTCGTGGCATTTGCAATGGCAATTCTCCTTATCACGATGCCATTATCAATCTCGTACAGAAGAATGTCGGATTGTTCATGGAGAGAATGACTGCATAATAAATTCGTGTTGCAAGCTGACCTCATTATGGTTGGCTTGCAATACCAAATTAAAACCAATAGCAATGACAACAGAACAGTACATAAATCGTTTATGCCGTAATATCAAGGCAGAACGCTTTGCTTGGGATAAATATCTTACTCCGCAGAACTATTTCGGGAAGGAATTGTGTGTGACACCCTTACACGCCTCCTATGGGCAAATCGGCTACACGATACATTTTCCATATTCACGAGAACCGATGCCCGAATTGGAATACGATTGGGAATTGGACGATTTGACCATTGACGAAATAGATTGGAAAGAATGGCTGTCACAACCCGAATAATCGCAAAATCCAAGATGCAGTACGAACTAATCTGCATCTTGGATTTCATCTTATACTTTATCCTGGAAATGTGTCTGCTTTCTTCTTGCGACCACGTTTCTTTGGCATTTCGACATCTTTGATGGAAAGTTCCTCGGAGGCATCTACCCCTTGTAGTTCCAAAGCGGATTTCTCAATGGCTACATCGCCATAAGTCTCATAGGTTCCTTTTTCCTCTATCGAGCCTAACACGTTTTCCAGTTCTACTTTTGCGATATTCGCATCCGATGAAGTCTCTTTTGTAGCGGATGTTTTCTTGGCACTCAGACATTCGATGCTACTGGCTTCTACTTCCAACATATACTGCTTGTTGCCGTTCTTGTCCACATAGCTATGGTTGACCACTCTGCCTTCAACAGCAACAGCTGCTCCTTTGTAGAGTCGATTCTTTGCAACATATGCCAATCTGTTCCATACCACGACATTGACCCATGTCGTGTATTTACCTTTGTCGCCATTTGCATCATAGTCGCAATCCTTTACCGCTACACGTAGACGTGACACTGTCGTAGTTTTGTCTACATAGTGAAAATCTGGGGCTTTGCCCAATCTTCCCACAAGATTTACCTTATTAACTCCCATGTCTGTTTTACTTGCTTTGTTCTTGAATGTTTCTTTTGGCTGTACTTAGTTTTTCAATGTCGTCAGCCACAATCTGGGTAACATTGTGCGTTACGCCTTCCTTGTCCTCATAGGAGTTTGATGACAAATGTCCTTTCACGTATACCTTGTCACCTGTATGATAATACTGTTGGGCTATTGATGCGAGATTGTTCCACAGTATGACTTCAAGCCATTCTGTTTCTTCTACATTGTCTTTTTTATGGTTGACTCCGAGTGATATACGGGCAACTATTGTTTCTTTTGTTGTTCGAACGACAGGCTCTGCACCAAGCCGTCCGATAATCGTCAAGTTGTTCATGTCTCAAATTTTTGATTGCTGTCCTTCTTTGCTTGTTCCATTATCTTATCGCGATTCGGGATGCGAGCTGTTCTACCTAAACATACTACTCCTACAACACGAACGCCATAAGCTTGCAGTTCTGCTATATGCGTCCGTATTGAATCACCTGTAGTACAGACATCGTCTATCAGTACACAATTGCGTTTTCCCACCACATTGGCGTCCACCACTATGTTGGAGGTTACTGATATTTTCGACCTATCCATACTTTTATGCTTACTCTTTCTATGCGCTATATATGTCATGCTGTACATTTCTGGTGTCAGCTCACGGTAGCGACCGAGTTGCTTCGCCAGAGAGCAGAAACGCAAATAATAGTTCCTCTCATTACTGCATGGCATAAACAGGATTGTTAGGTTTCCACTCAATCCGAGCTTGGCTATGGCTGTCAGATAATATTCCGAAGCATCTCTTTTACCTTCCTTGAACTCATTGACAAGCCAAGACAAATCCCTTTGGTCTTCTGTCCCAAAATTCCTAATTCTCATAGGCAGATAATAGTCATAGAATACGAATGGAATTGTTTCACCAAGCCCATTTTCAAACGCATTGGGTGTCAGTGGCTGCTCGTCCATGAACTTACGCATGGCGGCACAAGCATAGAACATCATTGCTTTTTGTTCTCCTGCGAGCAGGGCATTACGATAGCCCCACTCGCATTCCTCAATACTGGCACCACGTTGTCCGATTATCATATAGGCATGTGTGGCTTTTGTTTTCCAACGCTTGCCCCACCAGTAAGCTATCCTTACAGACAGATAGCTGACAAAGACGACAATCGCGATAATATACTCTTCATCCATCAAGCGTTAATCTGTTATGGTCACATCCTCGTCCTTACCGTCTGCCCATGGTTCAATATCCACTTTGGACACTTCTACCTTGTGGTTGCTGATGGTCAGGGTGTAGATGTATTTCTTACCTTTCTCAAATATCACGCCTTCTGTTGATTGTGCTGTCGGGTATTTTATACCGTCAATGGTGAGATTGAATGACAGTTTAGAGGCAGAACCGCCGAACTTGCTGAATACGAACCACTGATCTTCCAGCATTCCTTCTTCTGAGACTGTTCCCGTAAAACTCAGAGCTCCTGATCCTTCTGTTGACTGAAACTTTTCTGTTTTCACATCGAAGCTACCATTCAGCATCATCGAGGAACCAGAGACGGTTCCAGTTGTAATGACTCCATCGCCTGTGTAGTCGCCTCTCTTCACTTTTACAATGAGTTTTGAACGGATGTGCTTCATTGTCAACTGCACGGTTGGGTTTGTGTTTGATGCATTTGATACGACATCATACAGATAATCGGTATCGTCATCAACAGACAGTGTTACCTTCTTGTCTTGCATTTTCTCGTTATACGGATAAACGGCATACACACGTGCCTTACTGCTTGTCAAGGCTACATTGTTCAGGAATGTCCATCCATTTGTGCCTTTTGTTACCTTGATGTTTGAGTAGACTGTACCATTATAGGTGTCATTAACGATGTCATCCACCCACACGCCTAAAGCATCACCGTCTACGAAGGATTCTTTTTCCGTAGCTGTCCGAGTAAGACGATACCCCTCTTTGTTCACCTCACTGATACTCAACTGGCATTGCTCCTTGTCTGCGTTGCATCCACATAGATACACGTCACTCTCAGAACACGAAGTCATTGCAGCAAACATAGCTCCTGCAACGAGGAATGTACTTGTTTTATTCATTTCGAAAGTTTTGATATGTGATAAATTGCGATTGTTTAGCGGCTTTCTTGAAACCACTGCAAAGGTACAGCTGTGAGTTGAAGTGGCTTCACGCTCACACTGACATGTCAGTACTTTTCGCATTTTGCTACTCATAGACTTTTGACCGTTTTTATTATTGTCTTCACACGCTCATCCATCAAAACATTGTTTATAGCATGGTTTGCAGTGGTCAAATCACTTCTGTTGACATATCCCTCTTTTTTATATGCTCTAAGCAGTTTGTGCTTGTATATGGGGGCTTGCCAATACTTTCCAATGTGTCCGTAATTGGACAAGGCTTGCATTACTGCACACAACAACCGCAGGTTACGCACTTTCAATTCTGTCTGCTCACATTTGAAGAAAGCTCCCAACACTTCTTTGGTCAGCGTAACTGGATGTGCAAATACCATCATATCATCAAACGTTTTTACCAATATCTCTAATTGCCCATCGTTGAGTGATGACTTGAATGTTGGTGTTTTCATCTCACTTGTACAATAATGCCCCAATGGTGGCGGTTCCTCACACTGAATACCGACAAGGTTCATTTGCCGATAGCCTTTTGTCACACAATCCTGCATGAATACATACAGGTCTTGATTCTTTACTCTCAGTGCTTCCAGTAATAGCAGTATGTCTGCCTTCTTCCAATTCTCAATTGTTCGCTTCTGTCCATCATTCTCGATGGCTACAAATGTTGCTTTTCTTTCCATTTTTTAATCATTAAACTGTTTGTCTATATATAGCCTAATGATTGCACGCAACATTATTAGAATAGTTGTCTCCTTTGTTTACTTACACTTGTCAGCCCATCATTTTTCTATGCAAAGTTACTGCATTGAGTGAACGTCAAGCATCGCCTTTGGGCTAAGCACTTCGGAAGGGAACGGCAGCCTTCCCAAATCAAAGATATTGGGTATTCCGTTCTATTCCTTGTCATTTGCTTGCCTTATCACTCTTGTCATGCAGTTTAGAAATGCACGAAAAATCAAGTTCCCGACAAGCGAAGCTGATAAGGCTTCAATCAAAGGGAAGAAAATAAAATTCAATTCAAAAGGATATGAAAGTAAAAAGACTGACAAAAGACCAAGGCAAGCGGTTTGACATCTGCCGTTTCCCTAATTTCCACAAGACAGGCAGTGTGAAATGCATGAAAAGCCTTTATTATGGCAAAGACGCATTGTTGGTACGTTGTGGTGATTATATCTACAACGTGACAAGCGAACCGAATATTTATGAACAAGCAAAATAGTATTGATATGACGAACAAACTGATTACGCCTCAGTTTATGGAGGCAATAAAGAACTTTCCTCTTTACTCTCAAGAGGAAAAAGGCAAAGACGCTATTTGTGTGGCTGTATTTACCATAGGACGCATCAGATGGTTTGTTCTTGAAGGACAGACTGAAGGAAATGACTTTATGTTATTCACTATTGTATGCGGATTGTGCGAAACGGAATACGGCTATGTATCAGCAAACGAATTGGAGAAAATAGAGATTGATGGCACCAAGTATGGGATTAATGACAAGTTCCATGTATGTCAGGTAAAAGGTTTTACACCAACCAAACTGAAGAACATACAAGACAATGAATTGCGTAGCTTTCTTCATCGCCTTTACTCAAAGCCCCAAAAAAACTAATTTGTAACATCTGCCGTAGGCTGCTCAAACCAGTCTACGGCACAAAAACTATCACAATATGGAAAAGATACAAGACATGGTTATCAGTGTAGCCGAAAAAGAAGGTTGGGATGTCACTATCGAGGAGCAGAATGAATTACGCATCACTTTCAATTTTGCAAAGTTCACGCCCCAAGGACAGGATTTCTCTTTCTCAGCCAACACTTTTGACAACGACCCCGATGTGCTTTTGGAGAATATCTTTGACTATTACCAAGACTACGACCCGGATTACGAAGCCTACCTGTGGATTGGCGAAGACGGACACGGACATAACGGTGCGCCATACCACATAGCCGACATCGTAGCGGACATGAACGCTGCTGAGGATATGGTCTATCAGTTGCACACGGCACTCAGTAACGCTTTCAACGCTTAGACCAAACAAAAGCCAGCCGTAAGGAGAGGACAATAACTTCTCCCTACGGCTGACTTCTCTTATCTGCGGAACGTAGCCTTTGCCACATTCTCTTCTTCCGCGTTTTCCTCTTGTAACTGATAGTCTGGCAACTCACAAAGCGTGTTATACACGTCCTCGATGTTGTCTGCAAGTGACAAGTTGTGGTCGTAGCTGAGAATATGCTGCACTGCCAACCCAGCATTGGTAACAGTTCCGACCTCAAAACTGTCGTGCTCACGGTCGTATTGCAGATGCAGCACATCGCCATTTGGCATTTCAAAGACTGGAGCTTTGCGCTTTGACAAATCAGAAAAGTCTTCTGCAATCATCGACTTTGCCACCTCTTCTACATCCTTTGATGCCTCAGAAGGCAATCCGTATCGAGTAATACTATCACGAACATCTTCCTCTGTTACCTTGCGCATCACCTCATAGGTGCCGCCAACACTACCATTATATACCACAGCGTAATGGGCATCGTCTACCAATACATCGTCACCACGGTTCTGCACGACACTCTTATACGTGTGTTCCAAATCAATGGCATCGCCTTGGTCATATTCCTTTGCCTCTTGCAGCAGACGGTCATAGTCACCTATATCTTTCAAACTATCCAATACACTTGTGTCATCGATACTCTGCAGATAGGCAACGGAAGCATAATATGGTGCAACAGTCTTATTATCTGCAACTTTCTGGTCTGCTTCTTTTACAACATCCTCCGTTTGTGCTTCTTCCAGTTCGAGCGACATCTTATCAATATGTTGATTGATAATTGATGTCGCTTTCTTCACATCAAGCAACGTGGTCTTGATAAACTGTGGTGACTCTTTCAGACTTTCCAGCCACGACTTCAAATAAGCCGCACTGTCTTCCTTGATATGTTTTGCCATTCCATATCTTTGGGCGACAAGCGCACTGCCTAATTCTGCCACCAATTCCTCACGTGCATACTCAGATGAACCGAATGTTGTAGGTTTGAAACGGTCGAGTACTGTCTCATGTCCAGTCGAGTGTGCCATCTCATGAAACAAGGTTCCATAGAACGATTCTCCATCCACAAACTGTTGCTTCTCTGGCACTACAATCATATTCTTGCTAATTGAGAAATAGGCATTGTTTCCATATTGTGGCTTGATGGGACAAATCCAGCGGTTGTCTTTAATCATTGCATCGATAGGAGCAAATGAGAATTGTTCGCCTTGTTCCTGCACCGGTTTTACATACTCTGTTTCCAACTTTGCCCACATCTCAGGACGAGCTTCCTGTAAGTTGGTTTGCTGTACATTGAAAACTCTATAGACTTGTAGTTTCGGATATACATTGTACTGCTTCCTCATTTCTTCCGACAGTTGACGGTAGTCATCATATTTGAGGCGTTCCTTGGTATCTTTATCCACGCAGGTAAAAGTGGTTATAAAAACAGGAAACGATTTCTCACCCTTCAACACAGACACACGTGGCAATGCCTCTCCGTTGGCATCCTTCTTCTCCGTATTGTTCAACCGCTGCACACAGTCGAATGTACAGAAACGGGGTATCTTCCAACCTTGTTTCTCACACTGAAGGAGCAGTACAAAGGCGTTCATACCGTTATAATCTCTACCATTAAGGTTCTTCGGCCATTGCAGTGCACCATCTGTAAACCAAGGCTTTTTCCAGTCTTTGTCAATGCTTTGGATTTTTTCTATCATCATCTCAGCAAACAGGTCCAAAGCTTTTTCCTCGCTGCTCGGACCATCACTGGTTGGTTTATTGTATCTTGCCATAAGCGTCAAGCATTAGGGTTATACGGCTGTGGTACGTATTCCGCCAATTCGTCCACTTTACATGAGAATGTTAGTCGGTCGTTATAGAGTGACAACTCCAATTCACCCTTAGCCGTTATTCGGCATCCTGGTACTAACCACGCCTCACGCTCCTTGTTGAAACGGACAAGTCGTACCCAGATGTATTCAAAACCGTTTTCTGCTTTAGTCGCTGAATAAGCTGAAAACATTTGGTACGGCTCACCCTTCTTGCTCTTTTTCTCGTCGATGGTTTTACCTATCTTTCCACGGAACTCCAACTGTCCTACAACGCTGTCTTCCTTTACTGTTGTATCGGTATTGACAGCTGTTGCATTCATGTTATAATACATGTTCTCACCATGTTTCCTGGGGATAAGCACACCGACAGCTTCTATGCGCTGTCCCGTCACAATATTGCCGACTTCCGTCGGTGTTCCATCCTTCAACACGCTAACTTCAATTGTTTTATTGATTCCGTTCTTGGCAGGGATAACCACTGCAACACTAAATGTTACGAATGGCTTCCCTTCTTTATTCGTGCGACATGTGGTAGCTTTTCTCACCACACCGCAAATAGTTACATTACATTTCATCATAGTCTTGTACTTTTTAAAAAGTTATCTCAATCATCACACTTCATTTATCTGTGCATGCTTTCGTTGCGTCCCTGCTGTTCCTGCATTCCTTGCTCAAAATTTTGCGAAGCCTGCTGACTGATGACAATGCTGTTTACCATTCCTGCTACTCGCAACCGTTTGGTCTCTTCGCTCAATCCTTGGTCGTTCAAGGTGGCGGACAGTCTGCTCAATTCTGCTGATGTCAGTTCACGGCTTACTTTGATATTGCCATTGTCTGCCGTCAGTATCGCACGACCATTGTCACCAATACTCAGACTGCACGTTTTCATGCCTGATACCAGTGAAGTCAAATCTACAGACCGTTCACTGACTGATTGACTGATAGCTGCCTTCTGTTCCTCGGCTTCTTTGTTATCTATTTTCATAGCCAATATCATCAATGATGAGAAAGCTGTCATTGCCATTTCTAAGATAGGGTCACTGCCAACTGCTAATCCTACACCGCTATCTTCAGACGACAGCAACTTCTTCATCCATGCATCAGGTGACATGCTTTCTGTATTGCTTGGCACATCGGTTTTGTATTTTGCCAACAGGTCATTGCCATTATACAAGGCTTGCTGTTTGATGTTGCCTTTTTGTGCGATTTCTGCCAGATAACTGGACGGATCCACGTCCCGACTTGTCCCGTCTGCTGCAATTGTTTTTACTCCAAAATGCAGATGCTCTCCTGTGGTTCTTGTTCCAGTATTGCCAGTCACACCTATCTTTTGTCCAGCTGACACGGCATCACCCACTTTTACATTTACCTCCGACAAATGCATATAGGTTGTTTGCACCTTGCTGCCGTCCTCACGATTGTATTCCACCGTGATACTTTTTCCTCCAGCTGTATTCACATTTTGGTTGACGGCTACCACCTTACCGCCATTCTCGGTTGCTAATACAGCATCATGCTTACAACGGATGTCTATGCCTTTATGCATTTGCTGCTTGCTCTTGTCCATCGGATCTTGACGCATACCGAACGGAGAAGTGATGAATAGATAGGTTTCACGGAGCAAAGGGAATGAATACTTGCCATTTGGTCGTTTGTCTTGTACTTGTTCTTCGCTTGCTGCTTGTCTTGGATTGTTCTCCACTCCAAATGACTTCCCTTGCGCCTTCATCTCGCTCATCACTTGCTGGTCATACTTCTGTAGCCCATTCCTCTCGATGATGTCCTGCAAATGTGTTGCATACCCCATACCTGATGCGTACCCGGCTTTGGCAATCCCTTTAGTCCAACCCTTATAGTCATCTGGTGACAGCTGAAAGCACTTGGCATAACGCTGATTATTAGCGAGGAACTTGGAATGATGCTCGTAGCTGTCTGCCACAGAACTGTATTTGCAAAACTTTTCATTTGGCTTATCATCCGTATATACCAGATATTCACCTCCGTTCTTCAACCACGAAGCTGTTGCTTTGATGCCAAAGTGATTATTCCCTAATCGTGATAGTTCACTCTCTCCATTACTGCTTTCCAATATGCCTTGCGCTAAGGTAACGGAGGCAGGAATGCCATAACGCTTCATCTGTTCCATAGCCGCCTCTGCATATTGGTCGGCGTATGATTGGTTCTTGCTCATTGTTCTTACTACTTTTTGTTATCCTTTTACTGTACTTAATCTCATTGGTATACCTACCGCTTCATTCCTCTCGATGGTTCTACCAACTCTTTCACTTCCTCCTGCTTGTGCCGTTTGGGCTCTTCCAACATATCGCAGATGGCTACTCGTTGTCCTTCCCGTATCAGTTTGGGCAGGTAGGTGTCAAGGGCATGGTATGGAAATCCTGCCATTTCTTTGATATTGCCGCTTGCTCGTTTGGTCAGCGTGATTCCTAATATCTCAGACCCTTTGCGTGCATCTTGATTGTACATCTCATAGAAATCACCAATGCGGAACAACAATAATGCATCTGGGTGCTTGGCTTTCAAGTCATCCCATTGCTTTTTTATGCCAGATGATTTTTGCTCTTTCTTGCGTTGCGCATCTTGTGCTTTCTTTTCCTCAGCAGCTTTTTCCTCCTTGGCTTTCTCCTCGGATTTGTCTTGTTTATCTTCTTCCTCGTGATATTCCCGGTGTTCCTCTTCATGCTTCTCTGCTGTTCCTTGCTGTTCCTGCTTCACCTCGGTCTCCGCTTCCTGTTTCTCCGATGATGTCTGTTCTTGTTTTTCTCCAGCTTTCAGCACGTCAGCAAATAGGGTTGCTGCCAAATGGGTTTTATAGCTGTTTCTGTCTTCTGCTACCCATAACCGCTGCCATTGCTGTGGGGTAATGCATCGGGGCTTCATCTTCTCTCCGTCGATGGTTGCTGAACAAAGAATGCCATTTTCTTTGGTCTTGAATACGCACACACGTTCTATGCGGTTCATATCTATGTCCTGGTCATTGCTCCCGAACAGGTCCACTTTCAAGTCAGGTTGTACGGCTGCACGGTGGTGATACTTGTTTGCCAACTCCATCTTTACTGCTTCAAAATTGTCCATCGACTGCTTCAGTGTAGTAAAGAACTGGTTGATGTCTGCCTTGTCTGGATATATGCTATATCCGTTCTGTCCCTCGGGCTTGATATACAATGCCCAACGGTTTTTGTCGTCTTGTATCATCTGTACTTGACTGAACCCAACATCCTTGGCTCGCTCTACAGCAGGACTGGCATCTAATGTGGATAGATGTTCCAACGACCAATTTTTCAGTCGGGCGATGTCCACTTGCTTGTCCGCAAAGTAACTGTCATCGGGGCGGTACCCCAATGCTCCGTCAGGATTGTAGAAGCGTACGGTTTCGATGCCTTCACGTTCCAATGCTTTCTGGATGCGCTGCTTACTCATGCCCTGTATCTCATTGTTCACTTCTAATGAGGCTCCTGACGGCATAACCACGTCGGCTGTCTTTTTATCCTTGTCGATGACCAATACGATGGTCTTGTTGTCTTTGTCGGGATGCTGTTTGATTTCATCCGCAATTAGATAGTGTTTAGGCAACTGGTCCATCAGTTCTTTGGTCTCTCGCTGATTTCGCATGGTGGAGTATTCTATCTTTTCTCCTTGCTCTGCCTTGCGCATCACTAAAAGGGCATTGTTTACATCACTCTCTACAGCATCTATCAGGCAGGGATTTTCCTTCAACTCACGAGCCCAGTAATCTGTCAGATGCAAGCCTTCTTCTGACAATCGCGCTGGCAGTCCAAACTCCAACATTTTCACTCCTGAAGCTAATTCTGCCACCAATCGTTCTCTTTTTATGGCATCCTCCGATGGGGCTGTACCATTTTTCATCACCATGCCTTCACGTGCCAACCGCTGCTGATGTCCTGTGGCAGAAACAATCTGGCGCAATGTTTCTTGCACATAGTCATTGTAATGCTCAAAGTCCTTTTGGCGTGGCATATACACCGCATCCTTTTCCGTGTCATAATGTGCGACACCGCTGCCGTCCGTACGTATGGATACCAGATTGTCACGCATTTTCAATAGGAAATCATTGAAGCGAACATGCATGGCTCGCTCATCTCCTTCTCCCTGACCTCGCTCCTCAGCTGTGCCATAATCTGCCAACAGTTTTTTGTATTCTTTCTCATTGGCAAATGGCATTGTGGTCTGGTCAATGCAAAACAGTGTGCGTATCTCTCGATTGTGTACACCTTTATATTGCTTCTGCTGTTCTGCATCCAATGCCTGATAGTCGTTTCGACTGATAATATCCTTTGGATTGTTACGATTGACGTATTGGTTCCAATTATAGAAAAGGAACGGTACTCCTCGTTCATGCTCCCTTACCGCTACTCCTTGTCTTTTTGCCTCACTGAAAGGCATAAAAAGGTTGGTCTTGCTACCAGACTTGTCCGAATGCAATGACATGATCAATGCATTGAACGGACTTACTGTCAATCCCTTGGGATAGAAACTTGGATAGGTCTTACCCGATGCGTTCAACCAATATCCGTTTGCTGAAGGCGCACTGCCCAACGCCGTAGAGAGTAATTCCACTTGTCTCTCTGCTGCCGCTTTCTCTGCTTGACTCTTGTCTTTCATATTGTGCTTTTATTATATTTTTATTGTATTCCTCTTGATCTGCTGACTGTCTCACGCTCCTCACGACCATTTTCATACTGCTGCATGGCCACAGATTGCATCTGCTCATTTTTTGCAAGTATCGCATTGGCAAGGGTATTCAACGGCAACGCCCCTGCCTGATATGCATCCACCACGGTTTGTGGCAATTGAATGGTACAGGGCACTCGGTCGATATGTACTATCAAACAACTGCCTTTTAGCACTGGATTGCTTAAACGTGGATTCAATGGCTCGTCTGCATATTGCCTGTATGCGACTTGTCGATTGCTTGCTGCATATCTATCTGGCACTACGCCTTCATTGCCTTTCCTCTCCAATGCTTCATGCCCGGCTTTATTTATCAGATTGGCTCCTCCCATACCTATCAATATCATTTTAAGTATCGGATTCTTCACGAACATGCCTGCCACAATACTTGCCAATGGTATCATGCTGTTGTCCATGTTCAAGGACTTTGTCTTGCCAGTAAGCAATCCTACTAACATATCTGGCAACATGGCGAGCACATAGCCAAGGTTATGGGTGATGTCGCCGAAACCGTCTAACCCGAAATTTGCCAACAGTCCTTCCCATCCGTTTTCATTGGCTTGCTGCAACTGATAGGTTTGATCCTTATCTGATGATGCGTCAACTGGTTGTACTTCCCCAGAACCGTCAGTTCCTTGTTCTTTTTCCGTTCTCTTGCGCTCTGCCTCTTTTTGTTTTGCCGCTTCTTGCTGAGCTTTATCTTTTAGATAGTCATCTTCCTTTCCTGGTGCTACAATCAACGGAACGTCCTTGTATTTTGGATCCTTACGTATGTCTTTGGGCTTCAGAAAGTCCGTATTGGGTGTAAACACCGGAAAAGGGGATTTGTTATTGTTGTTTGTTGTCCATGTCACAGGCTTGTATTTTTTTGTTGGTAACTTGATTTTATGCGATAACTGTCCGTTAAGCGTTTGTAGGAAACCTCCAGATTCTTCAAGTTCATTGGCATGTTTACGAAAGCTGTTGAAGACATTGCTGTTACTGCCAAAGATTCCTTTGCTGATGCTTAGCTCCATTACCTGTTCCTTGCGTTGCTCCGTACTGCCAACGGTTTTGTCTAAGGCATATCCTAATGCAACATCGCAGCCAACAAACTTGGCGAAGGTTGTCCAACCATTAAAAGCTCCCATCGATACGGCATCTACTGCAGAACCTGCCACTCGTCCCGTAACTTTCTCTGTGGTACTTGGCTTATAGGCTTTCTCGCTTCTTGCCTCAATCTCTTTGGTTAATGGGGACTTCATCAATTCCTCAGTAAATCCCCAGATACTTTGCTTGGCTGCCTTTCGCATGATGTATTCCATCGATGATTTGGGGATGTCATCCACAACCAATTTGTTGATCATCAGGTCTTCCATCCGCTGACCGATATAGGCATATGCCAAATCGCATCCTATTTGTTTGGATAGTGCATCGTATTTTGTTCGTCCGATTTGTTCCACCACGGCTTTACGCCATTCTGCTGACAACAATGCGAAGTCACGCTGCATCGCTTTGTCGTTTTGCATTTTTTCATTGCACATCTTGAGATAGTCCTCGGTGGTCTTGCTGTTCCACTCGCCAGCTGTGCGCACTGCTTGCCAACCCATGTCTATCAACATAGGATTGGATGATGCCATGATACCTGCCGGACTACGCTGGTAGTCTGCCAGTTCCTTGACTTGCTTGTCGTTCAATGTCTTTCTGACTTGTTTCATTACAGACAAGACACTGCCTTCAAAGTAATGTTGCAGACTATATTCTATCTCCGCAAATCGTTTGCTGTTCTTTATGCTCATTGCTTTTTACTTACAGGGTTTGGTTCAACAGTTGCTCTTTGGTCTGCTCTATCGCATGATGGTATACTTCCATCTGCTTTGGGAAATATTCAGTTAGCCACTCGTCTTTTTCTATGCGGTCAAGAATAAACAGAATGGCTTGCTGACGTTCTATCTCCACAGAACTCTCTCCATTCTCATGATTGTTGAACCAGGCTTTGGTCCACCATCTTACTCCTGCGCGGTCGGGGTATACGCTGACTATTCTCGGTATGTCGAAGCTCTGAATGTCGACATCCAAATTCATTAATGGATCGACGACTCCACTACTGCTCAGGAGGTCGCTGTGGACTTTTTTTTTAATGCTTCATTCAATGTGGATAGGAACACATTGTGGCGCAACGCCAAATAGTCAAGAAAATCCCCAATTAGGAGATTCTGTACCTTACATGCCAATGGTACACTTCTCTGACTGATACCCAACGGATTGCTCATGCTTGGCATAACCTCAAAGAAGTAGCGTTTCATGGCTCCCAACGAGAAAATATTACGTAGCGATTGTTCCCGATGGGGCGACAATGCGTATTGTCCATGCCGTAGGTCATCCATATATAAAGGCAGATAACGCAGCATCAATGACTCGATTTCTTCTCTGTCGTTGTCATATTGTGTGGCGATGTTCATGTCAAAATCGTCAATGTCTATCGCCCCGATCCTTCCTTGATGTTTCAAAGCCTTGATATTGCCATAGAGCATGGTCAGGAATTCCAACGGATTCAGCTCCTCTCCGTCGAATTTTACACTGATATGCAATCGGTCGCTGCTCAGGCTTACTGCTTGTCCTGCTACTACTGGCTCTCCGAAGTTGGCATACACATTGGCAAGGTGTCCGTAGATTACCTCGTATTTACCATATCGTATCGTTTGGTATATGCCGTGTATGCTGTCACTGCCAACTCCAGATACGGTGCCACTTGCCACTGCGGACAGAGGATAATGGTTGACCATAAAGTCCAGTCCGTGATGAAAGAACTTTTCTCCTGTAGATGGATGTGTCTGTTCTCCATATCCCAATGTCATTGCCACTTCTTTACCAGGCTGCTCCTCAAACGGCATACAATATCCGCTCTTGGACTGTAATATCATTTCTTCTGTATATTGCATACTTTTTCTGTTATCTTCTCATTCCTCTTACTTGTGTGTCTTCGGCAGTAGCCACTGATGCACTACGTCTTTGTCCTGCACTGTCACTTCCCATCATCTGATTGAGGTTGGCATTATTGCCCACCAACATCATACCGAGCATGGTTCCTGCTATTTTGCCCAACCATCCGAAACGACCAAAGATGAGATAAGCTGCTGCCACCAGTCCCGCCAGACTCAATCCCGACACTTTGCCTTTGCCGAGGTTACTGAAGAAACTGCCGAACATATCCAGTCCGTTTCCATTGAAGATATTGCGGAAGAACTTGCTCATGCCGCTCCACTTGCTGTTGATGTCGCCCATGGCATTGTTCATGCTGTCTACCGCTTCTCCTGCCTTGCCTTTCAATTCCTTTACATCGCTGGCTGTTCCTGCAATGGCGTTGGTTGCTTCTTCTCCGATAACGGCATCACTTACAATGCGTGTCACACTCTTGTCTGTGGTGAGCTTTTCCCAACCGACATATCCTACAGCTCCTCCTATAGTGGCTGTCTTTACCGCTTTGCCAGCGTGGTTCAGGGTTAGTGACGGATGAATCACAGAATTGCCTATAGACTTTGCAGAGGCTTTCGCTCCGGTCTTTGCGGCTCCCAATGCCTTGCCACCTACTGTTAATAGTTTACTCCAAAATGACATATTCTATCGTTTTTTTTATTTCATTATTTATTTGGCCTCATATCTGCCTTATCCGACCTACTATTAATAGCCTTACAATTCCCTACGAAACTTACTATGCCTACCTTCATCCTCAACTTAGAAAGGATTAAAGAGGCTTATCTCAGCTTATTGCTAAGGCATCACGTTTCGTCCAGCTTGTTTCCATCTTCTTTTGGCCGCATTCACAATTTCTTGTTTGTTGGCTTTTTGTGGCTTTGATCCTTCGTCTATCTCCAACCATATATCACCCAGACTTGTGTACTTCACAGCTTTTGTCAGTCGTTGCAGTTTTTTGTTCATCACTTTCAGTTTCGGACGAATTCCAAACACTACTTCCATACGTTCTTTCTCTGTCATCTTATTCTTCGACAGACATACAGTTCGTATGTCATTTACGATTTCTACGCTGTTCAGTATCAACTCACGATAGATTTTATTGCGCTTGGTGGATAACGCTACGGCCAATCCATTACTCGGATGGGCATCCAGTTGCTTGATTAGTCCCCCCATGTTATTTGTGAGCTGTGTCACCTCGTGATAAAATCCGTATACCTGCGCTGCATAACATACAATCGAACGAAACGAGTCAAGGTAGTTGTTGAACTCTCGATGCAAGTCTGTAGTTGCCTTCACTTCTTCCTTTGTCCAGATATGACCAGTGGTCATCATCAACATCACTTGTTCTTGGTTCTTCAACTGTTTCTCTGCCTTGTTGGTGTACATCAGTATCATTCCCGTCAACGTCGGGTCTGACTGGGCATAGGTTTTGTCAATGCTCATTAGCATCACTATCACCACTGCTCCTATATATTTTACAACTCCCATTTATTCCATTGCTCTTTCGTACAACATTGTATTTGTTCAATCCTACTTATTCGTCCAATCCTGTTCATTGCATAAAATTTTTCATCAATGGCTTAGTCGGCATAAAGAGGCTTAGAAAGGCTCATTCACCTACAAACAGCCAATTACACGCTATGAATCAGTCTGCCTAAAAAGGCTCAATAAGGCTTATTCCAACAAAGTGTTCTTATTCTCCTGCCACTTGTGCTGTTCTTCGCCATCGTCCCATTGCTTGCCTTGCAACATCTGCATTGTTTCTGTCTATCATTCCTGCCGTAGCATTATTCCATACGTCATTGAATGTATAGTAGCGTATGCTCAGATACAACCGATGGAGTTTCTTGCTGAAACAGCTGAGCTTGTCGTTCAAAGCCCAAAGGGTCTTGCTTCGGTCAGCTCCTGTTATCATGTTCTCGTTACCTCCTTTCGATACGGCATCGTTCAGCAAGGTAAAGACTGATACCAATTCTGTAGCTGTCTCAATATATAGGTTGTTCATTGACATACTCGCAACAATGCCTTGCGGATTATTGTTGATGGCTTTGCGCAACTTGCCCAAAGTGATGAAGATTCTCACTCCGTCATCATATAGATGGGTACAGGCTTTCAACGAAGAGGCGTAACCGCTGATGTCTTTCAAATAGCTGTTGTATTGTTTCTGCCATTTGTGCATTTGATTGAACTCGGCTGCAATGGTATTCTGTAATATGGCTGTTTTCTTCTGACCATTGATCTGACTGTCTATCTGCTTTTCCAACAGTTCATTACCCTCTGCCAGTGCCATCCATTCCAATGGATTTGATGCAGTTATCTGTGCCTTGCAATCCATCGCTATGCCAATCATCAACCCCAATGACAATATCAATATCTTCATTCTCATTTCTATCATCACTCCTTTCCGTGTATTATCAGTCTCATTTTCTACGTTTATCGCAATATCCATTTCCCAATACCGAGTTTCTCATACGCCAACTTTTTTTGTTTGTCGCCATATGTGTTTCCCGAGTAGTGTCCATAGTTTAAGAGCAACGAATGTTTTTATTCTGTTTATCGTCGTATCTGTTTTCCGAGTGGCACATCGTGCCACAGCTTTACATTCAGATAAAGCAGTCGAGAACTCGTTCTCGTAAGGCTTTAGATGGATGGAAAGCAAGTCGAAGACTCGGGAAACGGATACGAGGTTTATCTCGGTTTTTGTCTAAAGCCCACCAACCCCACGGCTTAGTCGGCTTAGAAAGGCCCAGCAAGGCTTATCCTCTGCACCCACGCATCACCTCCTCATTCCTCCTGATTTTCTTTCGTCTGGTACTCCCAATGGCTCAAATTCTCCTTCCAATGATTTGATATGCTCTTCACTTGGTTTGTCCAACAACACATCATTCCAATCTTTTGCCCACATGGGGATTGGCATGACTCTAACGTTGTCTGGATTTATACCTTGCTCTTTCGCAATTTGTTTGAATAGCTCCACAAATTCACGTCCTGCCTTATCGTTATCAAAGCATAGATAATGTTGAGCTTGCGGTGTGGCTTCCAACATTCCTTTTATTTGTCCTTTGGTTGGTGAACCGCCAGTAGATACGTATATGCCCTTACGGGATAGCTCGGGATTTTGCTTTATTGCCTCACGGTGTATCTGATAAAATGACATTGCATCATAGGCACTCTCAAACCATCCGACACCACCTACACGATCCAAAGGTTCGTTCTTCAAGTTGGCTATCCACAGACCTTCACTTCCATTGCTACCCTCGGCCTTGCCTTTATATGTGCTGCTTCCATCCATTCTTGGACGACCGCGTTCTTCCAGTCCGACAATGGTGTTGTCTCCCGGTTTGGTCAACGGAAAAGCCAAATTGGTATATTTCAGTCCGTCGTTCCTGTGTTTGGTCGCAAGAACAAAATGTTTGTTAAAGGCATACTGTGTATACAGGTCTATACCTCTTGGCTTGAAGTAGAAATAGAATGGCTTTTGGGTGTTTCTATCTCCAGTGTCAAACTTCAACAAATCATAGTCTTTTAATGAGAATGGCTTACTTGCAGCTTTTGGTGCCAATATCGGGTTGTGGTGCTCTTGCACTGGATTGTTCAACAAGCGGTTGCATACCAAGTTTACCAATCTGTCTGTGGACATTCCTGCTCGATATTCGTCAAATTTTTCTGGGTGTTCCTTGATGAAGGAAATTACATTATACAGTTTCTGATGTGGTGGCTGAAAACAGCATTGACCGTTGGGTGTCACCAGAAATTTATCCCCATGCACACGCCTTCCGTCACTGTCTGTCCGCACATACGACGGATAGCGCAATCCATCTCGTTTATTCAGATGATAACCTGCATCCACGAGTACGTCTTGTATGCGCAATCGTTGCAAGAAGTCATTGTATGTCAAATCTCCGTTCATTAATATCCTCGTCGTATTTCTGTTATTTCCTGATTCATCTGTGCTTCGAAATTTCTCGCTGCCACCTCATTGGGCATGTCTACTCCGGGCTTGAAATAGGGGCGTGGGGGATGTCTTCCTTCCGTGCAATCTACATAGATTTCAGGATGGGGATGATGGCTCATTCCATGCGCTACTTCAGATGTCACTACGGCTCCTGCTGCCAAAGCTGCAAAGATTTTGGTTCCCAATCCAGTGTTTGCTTCAGGACGTGACTTCATGTCCACTTCCTTAAAGATGTTGGAAAAGAGCTTCATACGGTGATAGTCATCCACTGCCATAAACTTGTCATATTGTTTCTGGCTTATTTCATGACTGATGGATTCTCCGTTGATAATGGCTGTCATGCGGTATTTCACATCGCCCTTTTCTTGTTGCTTTGCTGATTGTCCCTGCTCTTTTGCTTGCTCGCTTGCAGCAACTGGTACTTCTGTATTCTGCATCTTTTCGACATATATTTCGTCCACTTGCACCTCACGTCCGTTCTTTACTTCTCGGTACCAACCTTTACTTTCGTCCAATAGGTTCAGGTCTTGTCCGTTTACCGATGCGTCACCATGAATCTGTGGCTCTCGCTCCACAGTCAGTTCTTCGTCTTGTCTGGCTTCAACGACTGGTTGCTGTCGTTGCTCCATTTCTTGCTGCACTTCTGGACGCAACCCAATGTTGATGCGCTCTTTGCTGTTCAGCATATCCATGGTAACCTTGTCTGCAAAGTCATCTTTGATTACATTGTTCAGTATGTTCAGTCGTTTGTCTATTGGCATTTGCTTGATGGAGTTGTTGGTCAGCGCCTTCAACTCGTCTTCTTTCAAGTCATACACCATATCTACATTCGTGGCTTTTGACTGGATGGTAAGCGTTTTGCTCTGCTCATCAATAATGATACCATGCGATGAAAGACATTCCTGCCATTTCTCGTTGGAGAAATAGACAGGGGATGTTATCAACTCCTTGTAGGGTTTGGCTGGTTCATTACTTCTTGGTCTGCTTACCACTGGTGTTACCACTGCTTGCAGATTTTGCAGTACATCTTGACTTACAACTGGCTGTTGCGCTTGTCCCTTATAATAGAACCCGTAACCGCCTGATTGCAGTTCGCCTGGATTCATTCTTCTGTCCCAACGCTCTGACACCATTGGGGCTTGCGGATAGAAAAGTTGACCGCCAACTCTTCGGAGATGCCAGCCATCCTGCATTCTCGGTGTCCATCCCAAAAAGTGAGGAGGGTGCATACAATACCCTCCTGTTCGTCCATACTCACCAATTCCTACACGATACCCATGTAGTCCCATTGCTACACGTCCGTTGGCATTACGGGCATGCACGAAGTTTTTAGGCAGATAAAAGTCATTGCCTACAACACTCGTGAAGGTATTATAGGCTGTCTTGTTGGCATAGCTGGCTCCCCAGTCTGTCAATGCAAGCATTTGCTTCTCGGTGAGTCTGTAGGTAAGTAACGGACTGTCATGTCCCTGCACTGCCAACTGATACCCATTGCCATCGGCAATGATATGCGCTTGCATACCATTGCGCATAAGCAGATCACGCAACTCTGGGGATATATCCATCTGCCTTGGATTCAATTGTTTTCTTATCGCCATTCTTTTCTCGTGTTTTTAGTGATACTTCTACGCATCCCCTCGCTCCAGTGCTTCTTCCAACAATTTGTCTTTATATGCTACAAACTGTCTCGCACTGTCCTCGCAGATGCATAATCCCTTGTTTAAGCAGTACTGTGTGTATTCTTCCTGCCATTCCTCCGAGTAATGGTTAACATAATCCAACCAACCATATTCTCCTTTCTGAACTTTTTCTACCAGTACTTCCTCTGGATAATATTTGTTCTTTGCCATTCTTCTTGTATTATTCTACTATTCTTTTTTAATGATGTCCCACTCTCGCAAGATGTCCCTCTCGCTTACGTGACAACTCATTCCACAACTCTTCCGTATAATCATCCTCACTGACATAGTCCAAATTACCGTCATCGTCCATCACCCAACAGCCATAACATCCGAATGTGTATTTATCCCATTCTCTTTTAGTCTGCTCTTGCCATTTCCTGTCATCACCTTGGCATAGTCTGATACCTGTGCTTTCATTCAGGTCAATGCCAACTGTCACGGGGTCTTCGTCCATTACGAATGTAAGCGGTTCACCATGCTGGATGACTTTTACTTCTGCTGAACTCAGATGCATTTCTCCTGACAGTACTTGCAGGTTGCGACCAATGACTGGTGTGGGGGCATACATCACTTGGTTGGTCTCTGCATCCAACTGCACGAATGCTTTGCTCTGTTTCCCGTCCATCATCATGTCTGCAAGGATGGCTTTTCCTGACAGCAACTGCTTCTGTTGTTCCTGGTCATATTGCGCCAAAGGTGCTTGACTCAGTACTGGATAGAACATTACGTCTACCTTACCATCTTCCATGCGTACAAAAGCGAAACGTGTTCGACTCTTGATAACATTCTCATTTTCATCTTCCACCTGTATGGGCAGTACAGGCGAACGTCTTCCCTGACCAATGTCTTCCAAGACATGCATGGGCAGGTCTTCAATCATTTCTCGTGTCAATCCGTACTTGGCAAGTGTCTCATATGGCACTTCATGTTCTTCTATTCTTGCTTTCATATTTGATTGTATTTATTGATTTCCTACTGTGCAGTCTTTTGCCTTCAACGCAAATACACGCCACACATCAGCAAAATTATATTGGAATGCGGCCATTACAAGAATATCGCTCATTCTTGGAGCTTACATTTATGCTAATTTATAATTCAAGTATGATAATCAATGAATAATCATACTTGATTCTTATTTGATGTTATATTTTCGTTCCTTCAATCTTCGCAGTTTTGCCTTTCCTTTTCCTAATACTACTTTTGTCTACATGAAAAAGTTTTTATTGGTCTTCATAACTGCTGTCGGGCTCTCTGTTTCTACAACAGTTCATGCTCAGTTCTACTCCGTAGATAACCATAATCGTCGTTACAAGGTTAAGGTCGTAACACCACATGCAAAAAAAGAGGCACCACTTTCTCGTGATACCTCTTCTATTAAGCAGCCATCAGTCATTGACTCGACGGCTACCAATGAATTTATAACCAATAAGCCTGTTACTGCAAGCTCACAAATCTCGTTTCCTCTTCAAAATATCTATATTACGTCACCATATGGCTACCGCAATGACCCATTCACTGCCAAGAGAAAGTTTCATAACGGTATTGACCTGCGTGCCAACTATGAACCTTGTTATGCCATACTTGATGGTATTGTAGAACGCATCGGCAATGATAAACGTTCTGGCAATTTCATTACTCTTCGGCATGGTAACTATACCATCAGCTACTGCCATCTCTCGCACATTCTCGTTCCACAAGGTAGACCTGTCCAAGCAGGTACTCCAATCGCCATTACTGGTTCCTCTGGTCGATCCACCGCTCCACATCTTCATTTGTCCATAAAATACAAGCGTAAGTCTATAGATGCCAAGGTGTTATTGGATTATATCGTCCAATCCAAATAGCTCAAGATTTTGGTGTCAGGGTGTAAATCAGTAGAAAAGATTTTGGTATTAGGGATTTCTTATGTACCTCAGATTGATTTCAACTCTATTATGCGTTATTATCGAGGTGACATTTTCATCATTATTATGCTGTAAATTGAAAATTATGGGAATTTTGCAATCCCCAACAGTATTCTCTGTTATCGATGTATTTGTTTTACGAGTTGTGCTCACAGTTTTGCAAGCCCCAACGTTTTTTATTTTGTTTATCGCCGTATCTGTTTTCCGGTTTTTGTCTAAAACCTACCCATCATAATAATGCGTCCACAATGCAAAATGAGAAAATTGCGCTTTTTATGCCGTATTTTGAGAAAATCTCGTAATTTATGGCGTTTTGAGAATTATTTTTCGTACCTTTGCAGCGAAATAAACATTATAATGTCATCGTATGCTGATAGATTTTACAATTAGAAACTTTATGTCTTATAGGGATGAAGTTTCACTTAGTATGGTTGCCAGTACGACCGTAAAGGAGTGCGAGGGCAATAATGGTACGTCCAATGTGTCTGTCATAGACAATAATAAGCGTATTCTCAGAACTGCTGCCATTTATGGAGCTAATGGTTCTGGCAAGAGTACGGTTATTGCCGCTATGGATATTTTTAAGGCTATGACCTTGCAGTCGTTTGTTGATGAAAACATCGTAAAGCGACTCTCAAACCTTTACTATCATTTCGATACGGCTTCTGTAAATGAACCTATTTCCATGCAAATGATATTTGTATGTAACGAAGAAAGATACAGGTATGGCTTTGAGATTAAGCAAGGTAAAGTTCTGACTGAATGGCTTTATGTGTTGCTGAAAGGCAGCACTAAGGAGAGTTATTGCTTCAAACGTGACGGACAAGACATCAAGGTGAACTCCAAGGTGATGAAAGGAACGAGAGGCGTAACTTCCAAAACAAGAAGCAATGCTCTTTTCTTGTCCACTTCCGCACAATTCAATGTGGAAATGGCTATGAATGTAAAGGAATGGTTTCGCAAGCGCTTCAATATTCTTTCTGGTCTAACCGACAACACGTTGGCTTACACGGCTCATGCTTTCATGCATAATCCGTTAATCCGAGAACAGATTTTACAAATGTTGGGAGTCGTGGATTCTTGTATTAAAAATGTCAATATACAAGAAAATATCAAGGAGGTCAATACGCAGGATTCTCCATTTGAAGTTCTTTCAAGATTAGGCATCAATCTCCAGAATGATGCAAACAAACGTATCGAACAGCGTGAACTTGACATTCAGGCAACACATGACATGTACGACAATGGTAATGTCGTAGGTGATGCTTCTTTGAATTTCAAGTTTGAATCTCTTGGTACTACCAAACTGTTTGCTTTACTTGGTCCATTCTTTGACACAATCCATAATGGTGGTGTTCTCGTTATAGACGAATTTGGTGCAAGTTTACATACGCAACTGTCGGTTGAACTGCTCAAACTTTTCTATAGTACGATGAACAGTGCTGGTGCACAGCTCATCATCACAACACATGATACAAATCTTTTGCGCAAAGATTTGTTGCGAAGGGATCAGATATGGTTCGCTGAAAAGAATAGCGAAGGTGTCTCAGATCTGTATTCTCTTGTTGAATATAAGGTAAATCAAGCGAATAGTGTGCGCAACGACGCTTCATTCTCCAAGGATTATTTGCTTGGTAGATATGGAGCCATTCCTTATTTCGGTAATTTGGATAAATTCATTATGGAGTATGGTGGCAAAAAAGAAGAGTAAGTTTGATAACAAGTTCAAAAGCACGACTCCTGCTGACTGCCGTACTGCCAATGTACGAACCGAACGAAAGGTCAAGGATGACTTGCCAAAGTTGTCTCTTAATTTCAAGGACTTTGATTTTAATCAGTGTCCTCCAGGACAGACTTTTGAACAATGGCAGAAAGAGGGTATGCTATCTGTCCTTATGCAGAAGTTTGTTGATGTCTGTTCCAATAATATCATAGAGGCAAAAGAAAAAAGACTGCTGAAAGTATATGGCGATTTCCCGACAAATAGTAAGTTTTCGAAGCCTACATATATTACTGGGGATGTACAATGGGGTACCATTCAACGAATCGGTGGACAAATACCAAGATTGGCGGGCTATATCATCGGCTCTGTCTTCTATCCCGTATTTTTGGACAAAGACCATCAATTCTATCTGTCAACAAAAAGATGAAAGCAAAGTCTTATTAAACTTCTAAATCAGTTAACAATGGCATTAGCAATCAGAGTCGTTCCTACACTTCATGGAGAAGTAGCCAATAAATTTGAGGCTGCTGCTAAGAAAGTGGAGACTAATCCTGGAACTCTGGATTATAGAAAGCAAAAGTTGTCAAGGAGTATCTTCAAAAAATTAAGTTGTAGTTTCCGACGCACAGTTTTACAAACTACCATCGTTCGGTTTGTTGCCGTATCTGTTTTCCGAGTGGTGCCCACAGTCTTGCAAGCCCCAATGGATTTTATCCTGTTTACGCCTTGATGTATTCTCTGTACTCTGTTTGTGGGTCACAACGGTTTTTATTCTGTTTATCGCCGTATCTGTTTTCCGAGTGGCACATCGTGCCACAGCTTTGCATTCAGATAAAGCAGTCGAGAACTCGTTCTCATAAGGCTTTGTATGGATGAAAAGCAAGTCGAAGACTCGGAAAACAGATACGGGGTTTATCTCGATTTTGTCTAAATTCCACCCAGCATCAGGTTTTTGTCTAAGACCACCCAATAGCAGGTTTTTGTCAACCAACACCCACAGCCCACTAAAAGGGCAAAGTCCCTCTCGGCACTCCATAATCCGTACAACACTCCGTTTCCTCTATCTCCTTCCACGCCTCATGGATATACCGATTCACCTCTTCCGGCAACCGTCCCTCCTTCGCCAGTTTCTCAAACGTCTCTACTAAGTCCTCGATGGCATACTCCGGACTATACATGTCGTCAAAATACTCCCAGTGCCTATCCATCACAAAGTGTCTGCACATGGATTTCGTCAGTTGCAGGAACATCAATGCTGCCGCCTGGTATTCTCCTATGGCAAGCAACTTCTCAATATTCTTGTTTTCTTCCAACATCAGCTGCCAGATGCTATAACAGTCCCAATCCACATTCCTTCTGTTGAAGATCTTCTGTTCATAGTCCTTGTTCAGTGGTATCAACGACTTGGCTTCTTTCTCTGCGTCCAGTATCTGACGCTCTTTCTCCCGTCGTCTCCGCTCTGCTTCTCTTGCAGCGCGTTCTTCTTCGTCATTCATCTCTCGCTCGATTTTCACGGGCTCTCCCGTGAATTTCTTACTGGGAGCCAACATCTGTATATTGTTCTGCACTCGTTTGAAGTCATCAAACCGTGACAGATGCGTAAAGATATATGTGAATACCTCTTCTCGCTTCTCCTCGTTGTTCCATGCAGTCACACTATCCACCAAAGCTGCAAAGCTCGCATATATCAGTTTGCCGATACGTAGTTTGTATTCATTCAGATAATCTCTAATGTCATCCCTATATATCAGCAATGGCAGATGTTCGCACAGTCCCATGGCAATGGCATATGCTGCGTCTGGTCGTCCTTTTGCCAACACCGCTGGTATCGATTTCTTCTCCCAACGCTCCAATAGTCGTAGCATATACATGAAGTCGTCTTTGTCATCAGGGAAGAAGGTCACCACTTGTTGAAAGTACTTGGCGTATGCTTCCTCCAGGTCTATATACAATCCCTTGGGCACATAGTCTATCTTCGGACGTTCCATACAACTTCTCCTTCTGCGCACCTCGGCTGCTTCATCCAGTCTTTTCTGATGGGCAAGTTGTTCTTCCTTGTCTCTACGAACCGCCTCCAACTCTTCTTGAAACTCTGCTGTTTGCATGGTCTTCGCACACAGCAGCTTATCTATCTGCTTTGACAGGTATCTGCTCCATGCCTGATAATTGCTTTCATCCACGCAATCGGGGCAGGGTATACCACTCATGCTCCATGTATTCTCAGACAGGTAGAAAATCATGCTGTATCTTTTCTTTTTGCTCATATTCTATGTTTTTATACGGAATATGGGGTTATAGTGTATATGAAAGGGTTTTGACATAAACCATAAAAACCCCCGATAGTTGGCAAACCCTACGGGTTAAATCTATTTGTTTAAGATTGGCTTTACGAGAGTAAACTCTCGACATCCACCCTTAAACAAATATATTGGTGCAGCAAAGCAGCACTTGCCAACAATCGGGCAATAAACAGAAAAAACATTGTGAATACATTTCTCAACCAATATAAAATTGAAACATTGGAGAAAGTAGTGCTAATACTTTTCACGCATTTATCTCCCAATGGACAATTTGCACCCAATGGTTTTCTATTTTTCGCTGTATCTATCTTCCGAGTGGTTGTCACATTTGTATGCCCCAACGGTTTATCCCGGTTTATTGCCAGTCTGTTTTTCTGAGTGGCGTGTGCGCCACTACTGATGTGGGGCGGACTTTCCGTCGAGAGTTCACTCTCGTAAGGGAAGTACGAACCACAGCAGTAAGCCGAAGGCTCAGAAAAACAGACTGGTGTTTTTACTCCGTTTTTGTCTAAGCCCATCCAGCAGCTGTTTTTGTTTAAACCCACTCAGCAGTAGGTTTTTATCGGTTTTTGTTTTTATCCATCTCCACCAAATAGTCAAATCCAAACCCAAACGTGTCTCTCTTAGCATCCCCATACAGAAAATCCTCGAAACTTGTAAATGATGACTGAAACATCTGTCCATACAGCATATTGATCGTGTTAATATGCCAAACCATAGCATTACTATATCGTTGCTCTGTACGCTTGTCTTTCATTACGAGTGTCAGGATATGACATACAGCTTCCAATAGAAACTCATAATACGAGCAGTGACTCTCTCTATCTGGCTCAAAGTAATCCGCATCTTTACAGTGTAGCCTTGCAAGTCGTTCAAGAAGATAGAACGCATTTCCTGCCGTCTCCTCATTCTTGCCTTCTTCATATTGCTTCATAAAGACTTCAAGCAATGGAACATATGCCATAGCTGCCTTTTTACCATCATTCCACGTGCTCGGTTCTATCCAAACCTTGTCAATTTCCTCACGCATGGTAGGTGTGAACCCTATAAAACTGTAGTTCTTCCATGACTTCACCGTGCGCATGACAGCAGGATACTTGTTAGGATAATTATTCTTAATGTCTTGCAGCATATGTCCAAGTGTTTCTGTCATACACTTGGCATGCATATATCGTTCTTCATCTGTCTCACTGGCTGCATAGTCGCAACGGTCCGTGTACCATTCTTCATGCGGAAGGTCACTCTCCACTACGTATTTACGGCTGTCAATGGCTTCTGACCAATAGGTCAGGTAGCGGATTAGTACGCCATGAGACAATGCATTCAGCTCTTCTACGACTTTCCGAATTTTCTTGTCTACGACCAAATCGTAATAATCGTCCTCGGCGTTGTAGACGAAATCGAATGAGTTTTGTGCATGTTTTATTTGTTCTGTTGTTTGCGCTTCTTTGTGCAAAGAAGATATTAGTTATTCGTCTATATTGTTAATCTCGAAAATCTACTTTTGGATTCTCTTCAAGCTATTTAATCAGAGACTTGACATATTTTCGCTTTTCGCTTTACTTTTTAAAAAAGTTCATCTTGTAAACCAGGTGCTTTTAGCTCATAATTTATACCATTAAGCATCTTTGATATATTATTTGTAGAATATGTGGACGATACTGCAATAGCTAAAATTTCTGATTCCTAATGTTTTAAGATACATATATCATATTGATTTTTAGAATATCGTTACTTGATTTATTATCTACCCACTTTAGTCTGACTACTTACTTCAGCTCATCGAAAGCAGCATGCAAGTTGTTTGATAATACTCATCACAACGCTTTATTTCTACGTAAAACGTCCTTTAATTCTTCAGAACCCCGAACCTCACTAAAGTCATATGCTGCCACATCGAATGCAGTAATGATATAAAATGAATATTTGTAATCAGTCCAATCATCAGAACAAAACATAATTCGACCATTAGACAACACTGCAACTATTTGATCATTCTGCACATTAAAGCCTATATCCAATATATCTCCATCTATTATATCTTTAGGTCCATGATATGGATGTTCTTTCCACCATCCCATTCTCTTGCCATAAGAAGATTCCTTTTCAAAATAATAATGGGTCTTTAATATATGATGCCCATCCGATTCTACAATGATTGTCTTTTGTGGATGCACAACCATCATTGAGTTTTTATTTGGTAATTGTAAGTGTCTCAGAACAGCGCCATTTCCCGTATGATACATATCTAAATTTCCGTTAGCCAACGCTACCGCTATAAATGGCTGCTCCTCAAACAGTCCTATGCTTTCTATTGTAGAATATCCACCATTGAAAGTCAATAAAGATTGATCTCTGAAACTGCGTATTTTTGCGACATTCCCTTTATTGTTGACAGCAGCAATAGAATTATCTCTAAGTATGCATATCAAACTTGGATCTGCAACGGGACTATCTATAATACTGCTCTTTCCTGTTCTCAGATTATACAAGAATACCTTTCCTTCCTCTTTTCTTACAACACAATCATCTTTACAAAAAATTTTACCACGATTGCTTGAAAGGAAGTATTCTTCAAAAACTTGTTCTTTGTGCAGTCTTACATCATACACCCATGTGCCATGACGAAACATTTTGCCTAACATCCAATCTCCGTTTTCCGAAAGATGAATACTATCAACATTATTCGGGCAAGTCAACTCTTCCAATTTACTGCCTTTATTTAAGTTCCAAAGTTGTACACGCCTACGTCCTCCAAAAACTTCGTAACTAAGTGTAATGGCTTTGCTTCCATCACCTGATATTGTAGCATCTTTCAATCTGGCCTTTCCTCTTGCAAGTATACCTATAGTTTCATTCTCATGCTCCAATATCAAGCGGCCGTCCGCATAAGAAATAGCACAAAAATTCTCATCACCAACTTTATCAATCTCTCCGTGGCTTTTGTCAAATTGCTTTTTCTCATATCTATTTAACATTGAGATGTCATGACCTTGCACTGGATTCAAATATTTGTCCTTTCCTTGATTTATTGTCTTGCGTGTAAAATCTGCAAGGCTATAAATAACCTCACGATTAGGATAATATAGATGGACTGCATTATTGCCTACGATGATAGACTTTAGTTTGTAACATATTCCATCCTCTTGACCTATCTCTCCAGAAAATACCCAACTATTTTTATATACGAACACATATAATTTACCAGACAACACAAACAAACGGTTTTCTACAAAAACCATTTTTGACAAATCTCGTCCGAAATCAAAAACATAAGGAGCAGTAGATTGTCGTAATGAGAATACATATATTCTCTTATCTGCCCATGTCGCCAAAAACTCCTTATCAGATGATAATGTAAGATACTTATGACAGATAGGCATACCCATACTGATACCCAACGTTACATTATCAATTATTGCATCTTTCAAAGATATTCTCGATGTCTGCAAAGCGCTATTTGGCAATTTTACATTTCTCAAGTCCAATTCTGAAAAGTCTGCAACATTATCTTTATTGCTTGAAGGAAATGCATCGAACAGATTTTGAACTAAGACAGAAACATTTGCAATTTTAGCTGCTTCTTGACGCACACATTGGGCTGTATGGTGCCAGTATTGCTTATCTAGTTGTCGGATATTGGATATTATAGAGAATGGTATTGGACGCTCATTCCATAAAGCCAAAACATTCTTCTTGCTGTTCGTTTGTTTTACAATATACTTTGCAGAGAGATAATCACGAAACATTTGGTGCGGGAAGGCTGTTGTTCCCTGATTCATGTAAAGGAGACGCATTTCTTGTGTAAGAAAATCAATCACCTGATATGGCTCTAAAGATAGCTCTGATGCTTCCCTATAATATTGACGTATCGCATGGATTGCTGCATTTTCAATAACAACATTATCAAGCATGCCTGTCAATAGCTTACGAAACTCTTCATCCTCTATGTTCATTCTGAACGAAGACTCATAGCAGTATGCAATATTGGGCAATATTTCATCAATGCAAACCTGCGACAATAGCATCTTATAGCCATCTACTTGACCGCGCAATGTCAATAGAGCTTGCTGTGCCACATAATAGTTATGAAACAAGTCTGCTTCACACATTATGGGAAATCTCCAATTCAAGAAATGGAGATTCTTAGAGTCATTTACAACGGAGCAAATCTCCTTGTAAATTGTCACCATCATCGGATTGCTCAGCAATCGTGTCAAAACTTCGGATTTTACAATATTGTTCCATTCCTCTTCCGAGAAGAAATCCTTGATTTCAGTTTTGCTCAATGCGCATAGCTCAGATTTTCTAAATGTTGGCAAACTATACCTAACTGTAAAATCAGAACGAGAAGATATAAGAATTTGAACTCCATCTAAGAAACAGAGACGTTGTATCTCCTGTATGAATTTTCGTTCTGAATTTCCATCTACTTCATTCATCCCATCAATGAATATGGTCAGTGTAGGTTGGCGATGTTTTTGTGTTAAACATTTTTCCAACAAGTCAATATCACCTTTGAAAACACATCTTGCACAGTATTTGATTATGTCCATTCCCATACTTGCAAGTTGTTCCGCTGATACATACAAGGTAGGAGAATGGGTTGTTTTACAATAATCCAATAACATCGTAGTCTTTCCCATACCGCCATCTGCCAAAAGAACAATATGAGGACAATTCGTATTCCAAGCCATACTCAGAAGCGTAGATATGGTTTCATACGTGCCTTCCGAATGAATTTTAGGAATCAAATTCCGTTCAACTTTATCAGGCATACGATTGTAGAAATACGAGTTTACCTTTTGGCATGCAATCAGTTCTTTCGAATGTCCTTCAATGCCTATCGGCTTAAGTTGAAATTCGTATACACCAACCTCTTCACCATCCAAATCTATAATTGGATACTCTGCCCATCCTTCTGGAAACCATGTATATGCACATACACGGCATTGATAGTTTTCGGAATCGTATTCTCCAATCAATATAGTGGCATTCGCATCCGTCTCATAATGTAACTCGCCTGATTGTAAAGAATCAAGATATTTCATCTTTTGCAAGTTATGATCATGTTCATGACCTGCAAGCCAAAGTCTTACATTATTCTTTTGCAAAACATTCGATAATAATTTTCTCTCGTCTTGCAATAAAGAAGTAATCGGATAGTGAGTTAGTAAGATTGTTGGCTTTTCTTGGTTCAACTTACGGACGACAGTATATAGTTTTTCCAATCCCACTAATAAATCAGTTGCTTTACCACTTTGGGAATAAACTAATGTTGTATCAACATGTAACACATTAAAATCTGGTGTTTCAATAGAGAAATGAGGATTATTGTAATCTTTATACAACCCCAAACGATCTGTATCATACAATTCTGATAAGAAATCTACGAAATTCTCTTTACCTGATTGTAATTTTTCTAAGTCAACAGTATCAATATGTCCATAATCTGGTTTATAGTATCCATCATATGGAACAATATGTTTAATGGCATCTTCTCTCCCTTCAGCAAAGATGTTTACATCATGATTCCCTGGAACAATAAACAACCGTTCTATCGGAACGCCAACAGCATGACAAATATTTCTCATATAATCAGCCATGTCTTCTGTAAAAGAATTGGGACGGACATTGGCAGAGCGAATGTCTCCAGTACAGAACACATAGTCACACTTAATCCTTTTATTCCTTAAAAAAGAGGGAAGTTCATCACGAAGTCTTGCCGATGAGAAATTACCATCATTTAAATGCAAGTCCGAAATATGTAACCAACGAATCATAATGCTTTATTTTGTTACAATCACTTTTGCGTTTTTATTTTCATATCTATGCCCAATGCCATAAATACTGAAACTTATTTTTCATATAAATCAAAAGAGGCAAAATCTTTAATATTTTGTTTTATGCTCATTATTCGACCATGTTGGTCATTTTCAGGATGTAAATCAGCCTTTCCAACAAGATCGAGATCGTAATCAGTTTGCTTAGATTGTCCTTTATATTCAGCTTTATAGTCTTCCCAAACAAGTAAGTGAAGACGTACTCCTTTTTTCTCCCATAAATCACTTAGTTTACGAATGTTGTCTCCTATCAAAACACGTTCGTGAGATAGCGTATGTGAAGAACCAAGAAATATTGAAATAGTATTCATTGTATATGGTGTATTAGATTCATTCCAACTTCATTAGAAGTTTCTGAAACTAAAATTATAAAATCTCTGTATCTACTAATTCGCGTACTGAATACAACTATGCTCATCCAAGAAAAGCACTACATTTTCAGTATCTACTCCTTTGACACTTCTATATTTGATTACAAGATACAAACGAATACACAACATTGAAGTATTACACTTTTCAAAACTCGTATAGAAAGCATGTTTAATGTCGTTTATTTTACTCCTAACATTATAATACTCTTATATCCTCCTTATCGAATTAATAAATATAACCATAATCCAAATAATCTTTATGCATTTTTACTATTTCAATATCAGAATCAAGCGCTTTAATGATTTTTTCTAAATATGATTTCTTAGTTCTATCAACATTACAACCAATTAAAATCCGTTTTATTCGAACAGTTAATTGGGGTCTCTTCTTTATAGTTCCTTCAACTTCTGGGCTTAAGAATCTTGTCTCCTGTTCGTAACTCCACATTTTGGCTTTTGTCTTTAACACCTCTTCTACAGAGGTGTTCTTACCAATTTCTGGCATTTTCTCAGAATACACTACTTCTACTTCCTTCCAAGTTTTTGAAGTAACCTCAACTTCTAAACAACACCCTTTATTTTCATTTGCATAGTGTGTCCACATCAACCCTATATTACCACTACGAGATAATGAACAAATATAAGTTTTCTTTTTCCCATTAACAATATTTTCCATCAACCCTTTTTCGATTTTCGGGTCATATTTATAATAACCTTCCATAGGGTCATTCATTTCACTATAAAGTGCACCATATAATTTTCGATCTATAATAATAGAAAGAAACCGTTCAAGATTTTCCAAAGAACGGTATTTATAAAATAGGTCAGGTATACTAAAATTATTCTCCATAAAATATAAAATAGCCAAAGTCTCAAAAGTAAATAATCGTCATTCTTATTGTTCAAACCAACAAATCACATAGGAATAATATGACATCAATAATCCCTAGTTATTATGCAATCTTTTCGCCTTACGAGGTACAAATATAAAGGAACAAAACTTCCAAATTACTATTAGGAGTTCTTTCTATAGTAAAAAATGAAGCAATAATAAACAAGTGGCAAATAGACATTATTTATGTACTACACATCAATTAACCGCTATTTATCCCTTATCCCCCCCATCCTTAGCCTCGAATATCACGCTCGGTTCTATCACTTCCACCGTGTGCCATGCACCTTTTGGTATCTGGCATCCATACTTTGCCTCTGCTGGGCAAAGATGAATGCGTTGCACCTCGCGATACTCTACTTTTCGTGTTACATCTTGCGCATCTATACCCATAGGCATAGCGTCGGATGAAGACTTCTCGTATGTCACAACCTCTTCATATATCACTACATCTAACTTGCCACATAGACAGATTACCGACTCTGTTGTGTCTTCATGACGATGAATAGGTACAACCGTACCAGAAAGCAATGCATTCAGCATACGCTGACTATTATCATCCGAAGATGTACGCAGATCGAAACTTTGACGCAATCTTGGATTCATTGTGGCTTGTTCAAAGAGCTTACCTAAAAAGTCTTTATCAAATTCCATAGTCATTAATCATTTGGTAGGTGATGCGCCTTTCTTGGCACAAATAAATATTTGCAGAATTGCCAAACGGCATAAAGTAATCTTCTCATCGTTCTGTGACAATAACCTTAAATGTTTGGAATATAAGTTTGATATCATACCAAAACGAGCTGTTCTTCACATACTCCAAGTATAATTTTATCTTCTCCTGCATAATCACATGGATATAGTAATCCTCAGGATCCTCAGCCTTCTCCATCAGTTCGTTCTCGTTGCGGAACTTTATGCTTGCTGGGTCAGTAATACCTGGACGAACATCTAACACATGCATCTGTTCGGGTGTCCAGTAATTCACATAATGACGCACCTCAGGACGAGGCCCCACCAAACTCATATCTCCAATAAAAACATTTATAAGTTGAGGGAGTTCATCAAACTTATATTTACGGATATAATATCCAGAACGTGTAACACGAGGATCACGGCCACCAATGGTTACTAATGAGCCCTTATCTGCTCCTACACGCATAGAACGAAACTTGAATATTCGGAAATCCTCATTTCCACGTCCCACACGCACTTGTCTATAAAACACGGGACCTTTAGAATCAAATTTAATCCAAATAGCCAATATTAGAAATAATGGACTTAAAACAATTAATCCACAACCAGAAGCAACTATGTCAAATAATCTTTTCATACTTTTAGGGTAAGAAAAACCTGAAGATAAAGATATTGTCTTCACCTCCAGGTCTATGATAATTAAAGATTAAAGTTCAGATACAATCTCTACAAAATTCTCTATTACATATTCCAAGTCCTCGTCCGTCATCTTCGTGTTCAACGGCAGAGTAATCTCATTCTCAAACATGTGGAATGCATTCGGAAAATCTTTGATGTCGAAGCCCAACTTCTTATAAGCAGTCATCATAGGCAGCGGTTTGTAGTGAACGTTGGTAGCAATTCCACGCTCTGCCATCTTTTCTATCACCTTGTTTGTTTCCTCACGAGTCTTGCCCAATAAACGAACCAAGTACAAGTGACCAGATGAAATATGCTCCTCATCATAATGATTCAGCACAGCCACGTTCAAAGGTTTCAAGGCCTCATCATAACGCGCAATCATCTTGCGTCTACGCTCCAACATACCCTTATAACGCTGCATCTGTACCAGTCCAATAGCAGCCACCACATCCGTCATGTTACACTTATACCAAGTGCCGATGATGTCATACTCCCAAGCGCCCAACTTCGTCTTAGCCAAAGCATCCTTGTTTTGACCATGCAGACTCAGCAACTGCGCCTTGCGATACAGATTCTCATTCCAAGTCTCACCCTCAATCTCAGGTACACCACTAAAAGCATTCTCGTCACACTTATCCAAGTCCTTCATCACCTTTTCTTTACCAAAAGGCAAATTCCATGTCAAAGCGCCACCTTCAGCAGTTGTAAAATTCTTTACCGCATGGAAAGAGAAAGAAGAGAAGTCAGCAATAGCACCTACCATCTTCCCCTTACGCGAAGCCCCAAAAGCATGAGCCGCATCACAACAAATAGCAACACGTCCAATCATCTTCTGCAAATCCGTTTTCGGAGTAAAGAGATTCTTCTTACGCTCAACAATCGCAAACAAACGATCGTAGTCACAAGGAATACCAGCTAAGTCAACAGGGATAATAGCCTTTGTTTTTGGAGAGATAGCAGCCTCAACAGCCTCATAATCCATTTCAAGACAATCCTTCTGTACATCAACAAAAACAAGCGTAGCCCCCACGTGTTCCACAATCGAAGCACTTGCTGTGTAAGTATAAGCAGGCACAATAACCTCGTCACCTTCACCCACACCCAACAAGCGCAAAGCCATTTCGCCACAAGCCGTTTGCGAGTTCAAACACACAGCCTTGTCCGCACCCACGAACTCAGCCACTTCTTTTTCCAACTTCTTTGTACGCGGTCCAGTTGTTATCCAGCCAGATAAAATGGCATCACGCACTTCTGCAGCCTCAGCTTCCGTCATATCAGGCGGAGAGAAAGGTACATTACGCAATTTCATTGTCATAATATGAATTTGTTTATTTAAAACGTTACTCTTTCCTTCTTAAAAATCCATACACAAACTGCCACACATAGCCAATCATGCTATAGTGTGCTACATATTTGTATTTCCATGAATATTTAAAAGCGTTACTTATCACATGCAAACGCTCATACCATTGCCCTTTACCACGATTATAAATAGAAGAATCGTCATACAAAGCACTTTCAATAGTACGTTCAGCATATGAGCTGTTAGCAAAAATCATCTTATCATGCAGTTCAACACCCAAATGTTTCACCGCTATTGTATTCAATACATCAACAAAACCATCTAAACGAAACTTTTTACACTGAGCGTAAAAATCAGTCCAAACTATTTTGTCTTGATTAGCTTTTATCCAACAAGCCCAATCCACAAAATGCCGAAGATTAATACCCTCCACCAAAAAATGCGTCAACGAATGATAAAGCATAAACAAGCCCTCCGCCTCTATGGGTAACACATAAATGTCAGTTCCATCAAGTTTTTCAAGTAAACTACCATCACCTATAACCTCCACCATATATTGATGCAAAGCCATATCCGTTCCTCCACGTCGAGCCGAAGTAAAAAATTGATGATTCTCAATCGTTAGTTTTTTATAAGCAATATGCGAATGCTTATACCAACCATCATCCACGACCAAGCTAGCCTTACGGGCTATATCATTTCCCTGTTTATATGCACATTTCCCATGAGAATCAATTAGGAAGCAGTCAAAGTCTCCAAACTCTCTATGCTCAGGTCTCGGATAATAGCGACTATGTGCCAAACCTTTAAAAACAATAGTTTTAATACCATGGTTCTTCCAAAGCTCCACAACATCCTTTGCCATAGCAACATGTTGAGCAAACATCTTCTCAACAAAAGATGTTTGAGCATACCATTGCATCAAGGTCATGCGATCAGGAAAACTCGAACACTGCGAATTATTTTGCTTCAACACTTCTAACGCTTCAAACGTCAAGCCACGAACACCTTGCTTTTGTGCCGTTTTAAGTATTTGTTCCCAATCTACCTCATTTACAAAAACCTGCACATGTTTATTTATAGCAATGTTCAGTAATAACAATATATTCTTAGCAGAACTATTCATGTTTTATTTCGTACTTCTTCACATACCACATTTTCTTCCAACCATTACCCACAACATTCATCAATGTCCAGAATGTAGCCAACAATGGATTCATCTCTTCTGCCACATGAAACAGTGGATAATGTGCCCAAATGCGCTTCCATAATGGCTTAGGAGTGATGCTTACCTTGCGTCGACGATACCTTGCCAAGTTCTCCTTCAGCAAATAGCAAGGAGCTTTTCTCACCACCTTAAGCCAAAGAGCAGTATCATTATTCTTACGTACATCCTTTATTTGCACCAGTCCTATCCGTTCTCTGTCGTACATCACAGCCAGGCATCCTGGCCAACAGCACATAAACATAGCCAACTTACTCACTTTCTTTATTCCCGACACATACACGCCCAAGTCCTTGCCGTCCTCACTCATCTCCGTATATTCATGATAAGAGAAGGCATAGCCATTCTCTACCATAAACTTCAGTTGATGCTCCAATTTCTCAGGCAACCACAGGTCATCCGAGTCAAGAAAAGCAATCCACCTACCCTTTGCCCTGCGCAAAGCATTGTTTCGTGTAATTGCAGCCCCAGAGTTCTCAGGATTGCACTCATACTTAATACGTTTGTCAGCCTCCATAAACGGCTTAACAACTTCCAACGTATTGTCCTTAGAGCAATCGTCTTGAATAAGAAGTTCCCAGTTCTGATAGGTCTGGCATTGAATACTCTTGATTGTTTCAGCAATAAAGTCTGCACACGCCCAAGTAGGGGTGATTATAGATACTAATCCGTAGTCTTGCATAATATATTTGTATTTGATGTTCCCCACCGCAGTATCACTCTATAGGATGTCGTAACTTAGGTAGGATTGCTTTAAAAGCCTTATAATTAATAACAAACGTTAGCTTAATAAATATTGATTTATTTCTCTACAAATATTATCATATTGCATTATAGCTTCGTTTCTTATACTTTCTATTCTTTGCCTCATATTATCTATTTCCATGATTATTTTCTTTTGTTCAGAAATACATTTATAAGGTATTCTTAATTGAGAAATATCCGATGAATAAACATGAGGTTGTCCTGCTCCACGTTGCATCGAATAAATAATCTTTTGGTAAGCCTTTAATACTTCATATATATATCTTGTTAAAAATGTCGTTTCATCCTTCGATCTAACAATCATACAATCTGAAGCAAAAATAGGCCTGTCATGAAACCAAACATAACCAGCATAGGCACCAGAAGAACTAATAGTAATGGCTCCTGCTTCAACATTATAAATGTTTGATGTATATGGAGAAGATTGTCCTCCACCTATGACATCATAGTCTCCACCTATTATATCTTTTAGTTTTATGCTTTGTCCTTTACTTATATTACAAATACTTGATAATTCAAAAGATTTTATTTTCAATATTGAATCATTCTTCTTGAGCTTATTCGGTGTCCAAATACTATCAAATAATTCATAAGAAGATTGAATATAGAAGACATTATCAGCAACTTCATTTTCCTCTTTAATAAAAAATTTCTCATCTATATATTCTTGCATTTTTTGTTCTAGTTCAACACAAAACTTGTTTGCCTCAGCTATTGCACTTTTAGCATTACGCAAAGGGGTAAAATCAATACCATCTACAATAGGAATATTTCTCAAAGAACTATAATCTAATGCTGGTCTTACACCACCAGTAGCATGACGCTTCGCAATAGCTTCTATAGTATCCAAATTAAGATAATCACAAAGATACTCAGAAACCTCTCTACTTTTTGTCTTAATAACTACAACATGTTGATTAATATTACCTTCAAAACCTTTAGGTGCAATAGAAGCTATTGCCATCCTACCTACTCCAGTAATTTTAACAAGTAAGTCATTTTCTTTTACTTGGCTTCTAGCCAGATACCCTTGGTGTACCTCTTTCGATATTTTCTTATACGAATCCAAATCGAGGGTTCCATATTTAGATAAATTTTGTACTCTTATAAAAGGGACAAAACCATTACTTAAATCATACGCCTTTACATCAGACAACTTTGGTGTAGCACCTCCATTTATACTAACTATATAGTCAGATAATATACGAGTAGCTTTCTTAGTTATTTTTTTTTCTATGTCAGATAATGAAGGACGATAAAACTCTGCATCCATTCTTTCTGTCATATTTAATATACTAACCTGAAAGCAAACATCACTAAGTTCATTACTCATGATTATCGTAGTTTTCAAGTGAATAATTGTCTTTTAGGACTTTAATAATATTTTTATAAATAATATCCCCTAAGGAAATAGACCTACAGCTATCATCATATTCATGATATGTATCATTTTGATAATCAGATTTAGGTCTCTCTGTTCCCTTTTTTAGAACAACTATAACTTTTTTATTCAATGCTCTCGCCCATCCCATCTCATAAGATACGTTGGCATTGTTATTTGTAACATCAGCAAAACAAATCGAACAATTTTGTATTTTATTTATAATATCTTGAATTTGATCTGAAGTTGCACCTTCTTGTGTCATTATTTTGTATAATGAAATATTTCTGCCTGTTTCCCTTTTGATTTTATCTATCTGTTCGCGATATATTTTATTATACTCCTTAACTATATCTGTTCCAAAATAAGGCATAGCTACAAACACTTTTATATCTTGCCCTATTATCTTTTCAAAAATATTAATGAGCGAGCTTGTCTTTACTTCTTCTATTTCAAAGATATGATTCTGTAATATCCAACTTTTGAAATGTTCAAATAAATCCTTGCTCTTTATATAACAATAAAGCAAAGCAGCTAATAGTCCTAAGCTATGATTACTTCGCAACTTTTCATTATTTGTATATTCAACACTCACAGCTGTTAGAGCCTCCCATACTCTATTTACAGATTCCAATTCATCAGAAATAAGATTCCGTTCAATTGCTATTCTAAAAATCTCATTATAGAATGAACGATAACAAGTTTCTATAATAGGCCTTATGCCAACCAATAATTCTACAGAAGCCTTTTTTATTAACGCCCTTGTCATTAAAGGATATCTTGCACCAAATATATTTTCTAATTCTGCATCTGGGAAAGAATCCCTATCGTCAATCAAAACCTTCAAATTCTCTTCCGATGTCAAAGGTATTGTCTTTGTATTTATATTATGAAAAAAGACCTTAACCGATTTATCAAACTCAACTGTTGCAGGATTAGATTGTCTTGCTGCCCCTTGATAATACTCAGTACCAACTATAATACAAAAAGGTGCAATCATACGATTAACTTTATCATCATTAGATCTTTCCGCAGCGGTCAGTCTATGATTACCATCAATACGTTGAAAAGGCTTATCAGCTATAGAAGCTTCTGGTAAGGATAATTCTATCAGACGGATAATATTTTTTTGAGTAACATCATTGCTTCTAAAAGAAACCTCCTTAATTGAAATAGAAACATTGTCTACAGAAGATGTATATTTTTTGCCTTCTTGCATTACCTCTAATGGTTCTATTTTTTGTGCTAAAAAATTATGTTTAAACTTATAGCCCAAAATAATCTCTGGAAAAAACAAATAAGTTTGTTTCTCTAAGAAATCAATAATATCATGCCTATCACCAATTAAATCACGTTGATATCGATAATCAGCTTGAGATATTCTGGCCAGTTCTTTTATTGGCGCAAATCCTCTTATACACAATTGTCCATTAAGAGAATTTTCAATGATTCCACGAATTACCATAATTTACTTATTACATATTTTGTTTGATAAAATCAGCAAGTGTATCTTCTATATCGTTGAGATTATTATCTGGACTAATCCTACCTGTTGAATCATATCCTACATTTTCAATAATCGCCATGAAAACATCATAACTTGGCATCCTTTTCAAATACTCTTCTTTATAGGCATCTTGAATATCTCTCTTTATTTTAGTAATCTTTTCATTATAGCGGTAATTTATTTCTGCCTTTATTCGAGCTATATCCTCTTTGGTTTTATATATAGACAGTTTACTGATACTTTGTTTAATCTCTCTATTTTTCTGCTTTTGCAAATCTTTATACACATTTAAATAATCAAAAGTATCCAACAGGCTTTTTTTAATTTCATAAATGACAGATTCTATTTTATCTATATCCTCTTTTTTGTTCTTTCTCAAGAATAAAATAGAACTCTTCACCCCTGCGCCATTAGACGAGAATGTGTATTGTGGCAAAGATATAATAGCTAAAACCTTAAACCAAACAGCTATTTTATCTCTAACATATTTCAAGCTAATGTTCGACAGTATACCATCAGGGATTACTAAAGCAAGAATACCTCCTTCTTTCAGATAACGACAGTCTTGTTCTATAAACAACACCTCAGAACTTTGAGCATCTCTCACTTTAGCTACATCGTCAAATTTCATACAATTTGTACCATCCAACCAATCATAATATTTACGACCAAAGTAATAATCTTTCAAGTAAGTATTTTCACTATATGAGATTCTACTTCCAAAAGGAGGATTTGTTATAATAAAATCGAAAGTTCCATATTCAAAACCTAAATTACCATACTCCTCTTGTATAACCGTATCATCAACTAACCCATCCGAAGTAACTACGTTTGTATGACCATCATCATGAATAATCATATTCATCTTTGCAGCTCTTGAAATCTGTTCACTTATTTCGATACCAAAAAGATTTGTTGATGCAAAATCATGCCAATACTTATACATTTTTATTTTGGCCTGCTCATTATTTTTGTAATCAGGATATAGTATTGAAGCCTGTTTTCTCACTTTATCCAAGGCATACAAAAGAAAACCTCCACTTCCACAAGAAGTATCCATCACCTTTGAGGTATTGGTAATAGGTAATACGTTTACGATAAAAGACACAATATTTCTTGGTGTAAAGTACTGACCGAAATTCCCACGAAAAAAAGAATCCATGAAGGTCTCAAAAGCGTGTCCTTTACTATCAAGGTCTGTTTTACTTAGATTTACTCCTTCCAAATAACCAACCACAGTCCTCACTTTTTCAAGAGATAGCCTTATACTGTCACGAAAAACAGCCGGGTCTTTCTTTCTTCCATTTTCATATAACTCTTTTACTCTATTAAATAGTGATACATTCTCTTTTTGTCTTCTATTTGTATCATCACCATCAAACACAGACTCTTCTTGAATAATCTGGAAACTGTATGGCTCACCATCATTACGTTCTTGCCTTTCATCCCAAATCTTGCAAAAAATCAATTTATCCAACTCATCAAATGCTTCTGAAGGATTTAATTGACCTCCTGCCCATAACGAGTTATGAGCTTGTTTAAACAATGAAGTCAATGAAACATTATCAATAACAGTAAGATCCTTACCTTCTATACCATTACTGCCTCCACCTTTAACATATCTATAAAGCGGAATTTTCTTTTGCCCATAACCTGGTATATCTGGTATCTGATATTTCCTTTCTTTAGAACAATACCAATATTCAATTTTGATTCCATTTGTAACAATAACAAAAACTTCCTTACTTTCAAATTCCATGCTCCTAAAGCAAGCATTTGAAACAACTTGTTGAAATTCAGACTCACTAATATTCGAACTTCTACAAAATACCATAGCATATGGGCTATTCAGATGCTTATCATTATTAATAATAATATCTTCAAACTTGCAAGAAGACGTAAAATCCAAAAATACCAGTTCTTTCGGGAAACGATACTTATAGATGATTTCTAAATACATTTGTAATCTGATTTTTTCCTTTTCTTCAAGAAAAGAAACAGTGCGACCAAAAGTTTTATAACATATTTGAGTCTTCTCTATACCAACAAAACTTATAAGGTTTTCTTTTTGAGCTATTTCAATTAAATCTTTCATAAAATCTAAATAATAACATACTTTCATTGCTCTCATCTATCTAAATACAACTATTCGCTTTAACTCAACAAATAGTAAATTGGCTTTATCTTGTCTATATCCATCTCGGCCATCACAAATGGTATGTCTATTCTAACAAAGCGCAAGTCTTTAGGATAGTGTAAGCCAACAATTGCTTTTATATACCTTTGAGACAGCGATTCTATGTTTGCAGGAATTGTCTCAATATTAGTTTCCAAAAATCTCTGATCATCATCAGAATAATCGTCATCGCCATTTTTCTCTATTGTAAGATAAGGCAAATCGTCACGCTTTAAAACAAGCATATAAGGCTTCGAGTCATAGTCTTCTTGTTCTATCAACAGAGCTTCATTTATAAACCGTAAACCTGAAGCGTTTACCCTATACCCTTTATATTGCTTATAGCATTCGTAATACAAATCAATATTTATAGAATTGTAAAGTACCACGTATTCGGATGACAGCCTCAATCTCTCCAAAACCAAACCTAAGTCCTGATATTCTATACGATAGGTCGTTACTGGATTTATTTTCTTAAAAGCCTCGGCTTTCACGCCTTTTACACTATATACTAATGCACCAATTAAAGTGTCTACAAACCCATCATTTTTCATTTGCTTGTATCCAATACATACCATTTCTTTAGGAATATCAAATCTTATCTTACGCTCATAATGTTCAGTATTGTAAGCAACATTACCCCTGTGTTCTCCTAAGTCCATATCAGCATTGTTCCATGCTCTATGGATCATAGCCAAGATTGCATTAAACTTCTGAGCATCAATAGAAGGATTCTCTTCCTTGTCCTTTATATTTTTCTTGATTCTTTGAATATTTTTCTCAATCAAGTCAAGTGCTTCTTCTTTTGTGAAATATACATGTGTTTCCAGTATTGTTTCCAATCCATTACTATATATTTCATTTATAGTCATTTTCATACGCTCAAGCAATGCAATGGCCTCACGTTTGTCCTCAATTTCATTATCTTCTACAATATCAGCCAACGGTTCACGATACTCCACATTATAATCTATTCCTTTTAACCGCAATATATGAATAGCAAGCATACGTTCTACAACATGTAAAAGGAGCCATTCACTATCAACCCCATGATCATTCCCTATCAATGGGAAATCCTGCTGTTGCAACATAAGTGACCTTATATCACCACCAACATAAAAACGCTTCCATTCATCAAATATACTTTGCAGGCTATTACAACATAGCGGATAGGAATAAGGTAAAGTTCTAGAATAGTAAAGCAAATTTGTAAGACATTTCTTTCTATCTAAATACAACAACATACTTAATAACGCAGTATGAAATTTGTGAAAGACTTCTTTCTCTTCCTCTAATTCCCTTCTCTTTTCAAAATCAGCTCCAAAATAATTTCTTGAACTATCAAACCAAGAATAATACTGAACTGCATACACCCAATACTGCTTTACGAATTCATCATTTCCGTTACGAGCTGCTTCCTGCACAGTTCTCCAAATAATTTGTCTATCACCTGCAAGTAAAGGCATTGATGTAGAGAAAAACATATTTATCAAACTGCAATCAATACGATACCATCCATCCTTTATCCTTGAATCACACACTATCGATGTGTATATCGCCAATGCCTCTTTTGTTTCATTCGACAATCGACATTCATTGCTATTAACACTTGAATAGAATGGCGTTAAAGTAGATTGGATTCTTCCATTTTGCAATTCATCTAACATTATATTCCTCACTTCAGTTGTACATTGTAGATATAACTCCGAATCATTTTGCCTTGCAGCATAACGGGCAATCTCTGCCAAATAAACCACACCATTTCCAGTATCTCTCTTTTTACTATAATATTTCAAATACTTCTTTGGCAACTTGTATCTTATTATTAAGTCATACAACTGCATGAATGCAAGGACAAGCATCAAAACAACTAACGTTTGTAACGACTCCCAATAGTACATCCATGTAGAAATACCTTTCAGATAATAAAGAACAAATGGCGTTAGAATCGAAACAACTATTGATATTGCGAGAATCGCACGAAAACAAATGTATATAGATTCTGACAACACTTTTTCAGACATTCTATTTCCGCCATACTTTGTATCTATCTCTGTTATGGCTGTATTTACCAAAGGATATGCCATGCCCATTATCATCGAAAAGATGGAAATGAGCCCGCTATATGTGTAGTTTATAACATCAAAGGTCATTATTCTACTTTTTATTTGAGTGTTCCTTAAACCGCATATCAAGAACAGATATAGAGTCATGCAACTGTTTTATCTCCTGTTGCTGTTTTTCTATAAGGTTTTGTTTATCTTTAAACTCCATTTTCATTTCGGCATCTTCCTTTACATAATCTTTAAAATATACTACTGAAAAAGCCAAAAGCATAGGTACAGTATAAGAAAGAATAAACTTTACAGAATGTTCCCCGATACTCTTTACTGACAAGAATACGCTATCAAACACCTTATTTGTAGATAACAATATACACTTTCCATCACGACATATCCGCCTTTTTATCCATTTATGACGAATACGTATATGCCGTAATTGCTTTCTCAATAATTCTTTCATCTTCACGTATGCAGTCTGCATCATAAAGAACGAAAACACAAAGCATAATAGCAAAACTATCAAGGATATCAACCCTATTATGTTGCCTATTATATATGAAATCAGTCTCACGTTATTTATATCTTATATAGTTCCGCCCGATGGTATCGCACCATATCGCTTTCTGCGACCACTTGTGCGGACGGATAAACCATTACTTTATTTACTAATTAATTCCAAAAACAGTATACCATTTCTTTGCAATAATATCCCCAGCAAATTCCTTTGCTGTATTTACTGCATTTTTTCCCATTTTTTTACGTTTTTCTGTATTTTCAATCATATAACATATAGCATCTGCAAGAGCTTGCTTATCTTGATTTTTTACCAAAATGCCATTGATATCAGACCTTACCATATCAGATGGACCTGTAGGACAATCAAAGCTTACAACTGGCAAACCTTGAGACATAGCTTCGGCTATTACCATTCCGAAACCCTCAAAACGGGATGACAACACAAAGAATGAAGCCTCTCGCATAGCAGAAGGAACATCATCTGTTCTACCCTTTAATATTACTATATTCTCCATTCTGCATTCCTTTATATGTCTTTCTATATCATCACGGAAATTACCATCTCCATAAATATATACCTTCCAGTTTGGCTGTTTCTTATGGACCATAGCAAAAACATCAACTAATGTGTCAAATCCTTTTTGATATTGTATTCGTCCCATAGCTATTGCAATATTATTGTCCAAATCAGAATGGAAATACTCTGGTACGACAACAGGATTAGGTATTAAAACTGTATGGTCGCTTCTGAAATATTTGTCGTAACAATCCTTATCAGCTGAAGTTAATACTGCAACTTTCTTGCATCGCTTATAGATAAATAATCGCAATTTTTTGAGCATAGTATTGTAATAACCATAATATACATGTTCTGTGGCTATTACCTTACTCATATCTACACCTGCTATAAACAAAGCAAATACATTAGGAAATGATTGTGCTATTATAACATCATAATGATGATTTTTGAAATATTTTCTAACAGCATTTATATTTCCAAGTACCGTTGTTATTCTACTTATAGAATGTGGCTTGGCATCATAATTCTTCTCTGAAAGGTAATTAATTTTACAGTCAAAAGGATACCATGGCTTTTCTGATGATCTAAATTGAGAAACAATTTCAATATCCAAACCTTTTTGATCTTTTGAAAACTGCAAAACTAAATTAGAAGTTACTCTCTCTATTCCTCCAGTATGAGTTATGTCGTCTATAAAAAAACACAGTTTCATATTATCTTATTTCATTTTGTTAATTAATGGTTTAATCGCATTTTGAGGCAAAAAGTCATTAGCCTTTCTGATACATCCTTGTTTAAGGTCTGTAATGATAGATGGACCTGTTATTATTTTCTCCATTATTTCTTCTAAATCAGTCGTTGTGTTGAAATTATATCCCAGTCCTGTCACTCCATCTTCTACAACATCTGCAAAGCTCTTCCATTTTGAAGCTATTACAGGTACACCAGCTGCATAGGCATCTATAATAGTACCAGGAATACCTTCTGTAAAATACTGAGTTGGGAATAACAAAGCGAAGTAACCAGATAATATTTCAACACTCTTATCAAAGGGAGCGTTACCTCTATAGGTGATGGCATCTGTAAAACTCTTTCGCAATTCAGCAAACCAACTTTCATCCTCACCCAGATCTACTGGACCATAAATATCTAAAGTAAATACCTTCCTGCCATACTTTTTGTTGAGTTTCATTACAATATCAGCAGCAGTCCCTATTCCCTTCTTCTCAGTAACACGTGAAAAAGTAACTAATTTATAAGGCTCAGAATATGAAGTTTCCAAATCATTTTTCTTAATGATAGAAAGAGGCTTACAATTTGGAACCACATATACATTGGTAAATCCAAGTTTCTGTAAGGCATCCTTCATCGTTTTCGTTTCCACATAAATTCCCGTGAAATCATGAAGTGCTTTCATTACATCAGGATGATTGGGCAACAAATCTTGTAGCCATCCACCTATTACAGAATAATGAAGTCGACGATGAAATAGTTTGTTCAACTTTGATAGAAGCTTTGACAATACCACCAAACCATTGTGGGCAGGCAATATGACAACATCCGTGCACGTTATCATTGCCCATAATAGTTGAAATGGCATTTTTATCCTGCTATTTTTAGCCAGTGTATCTATTCGATATATCTTACCGTATTTTGTTTCGAGAGCATCAGCAAGTATACATGTCTTTACTTCTTGTCCTCCCTTTGGAACATCCCATAAACGGAACGCTCCACAAACACATATTCTTCCCATCCTATTCCTTTATCTTTTGAATTGCTTTTATTAAGAAAGCCAATGATTTGCAGAAAACATTCCGTTGTTGTTTCTGCCATCTATTGGCATATTCCTTGAATATTTCCTTACCTGTCAAATCATACATCACTTTCATTTGTGCTATATGTAGATTATGATAGAAAGGTGAAGTTAGTTTTCTATCATAATCATATAAACTCCAATAATTGTTCTTGAAAATAGGCAGTGATTTAACAAGACTATCCAAAGAATTGTTTAAAAGACTCTTATATCTATCATTATCATTTGTAGACAAAACATAATCATACAATCCCCACCATGCAAATATCCATCCATTTAAAACAACTGGCTGATTGGTATATTCTCTGAAAACAAGTTTTCCATCAGCATATTCTGTAGTACCACCTTTCTCTATATCTTGAAGCATAAAATCCACAGCCTTTTGAGCAGCTTCACGATAGCTTACATTTCCGGTCAACGTATACGCTCTCAATAAAACAGAAGCTCCTTCTCCTTGAGCCATAGCTCCATAAGGCGCATTCTTATATACATGCGAGAAATTGTCCCATCTTCCCTTTTCGTCTTGTTTATCTAATGTCCATAAGGCGCATTGGATAAACTTTTTCTTATAAATCTCATCTTTTTCTATAAGCCACAAATCATAGCATCCTAAAGCATATTGGAAGATAGCCACAGGAAAATAAATATACTGACCATCTAATTGCTTAATCAAAGGTAGCTTATCGCTATACAATAAAGATTTGTCTATTGTAACTTTTTCAGTCAAATCATTATAATATCCTTTTATTTCGTCCTTGCTATAGACTTTTCCTTCTCCCTGATGAACATGTTCCACACTTTTACCTAAAAGCATTTTTGTCCATCGCTGTATTTGAATTATATTTACTGCCATTTGCTCATATATAAATTATCATAACCTTTGAACATTCTTTCGGTAGAGAAATCTCTTGATTTCACAAATGCATTTTTACCTAAGTATTCACGCAATTTTGCATCAACCATAAGTTTCTTTATTGCAACAACCAGTTGATCTGCATTAGGACTAATCAATATGCCAGACTTTCCATTCTCAATCATATCTGGAACTCCACCAACAGCAGAAGCTATAATAGGCAAACCGCATCCCATTGCCTCAACAAGTGTAATAGGCATTCCTTCATACAATGATGGAAGTATAAAACAATCGGCAGATTGTAAAAATGGATAAACATTTCCTTGTAGACCACAGAAACTTATTTCATTTTCCAATCCTTTTTGTTTTACTTCTTGCTTTCTTTGATCTTCATTACCAGCCCCACCAATAAGTTTTATTACAAACTTTAATCCTTCTTCTTTTAATTTTTGTGCTGCGTCTATAATAACACTATGATTTTTCTGCGGATTAAATCTACCTATATGTACAATGGTGAAAGGTTTGGAAGCGCGATAATCGGTTTTGATTAAACATTTATTTAAATCAGAGCCATTATATATTACCGGAGTTTGTTCATTTGTAATATGATATTCTTTCATAACACTCTTTTGTATTAGAGGGCTGATACTAACGGGTATAACGCTACAATGCTTAAAAAAGAAATGTGCCAATATTCGTCTGTAACCATCTACTTCCTTTGTGGCAATGTTATGTACTGTATGTATTCTTACCTTGACTCCTGCCATAATTGCTGCTGGTATGGCATATTGCATTACATATCTATGTGTATGAACAATATCAATATTGTATTCCTTCATCACTTTATATAGTTTATAAATAATAGATATGTCTATACCTGGCTTCTTATTAAGGTATATTATTTTCAATCCAGATTTTTCCATTCTCTCAGTTATTGGAGAATGAAAATCAAACAAACTTGCCACAATCACATTGTATTTACCAGATTTTTGTAATTGGTAACACAAAGATTCACACATAGTTTCTGCACCCGCAAGACCAAATTCGGGCATTACTTGTAGTAAATTTTTCATTGATTGAATTTATAAATATGATATGTTATTTCGTATAAAGTATTTAGAAAGAAGAGGAAAATAATTAAATTCCTTTTTTTACTGTACTTAGAGTTCTGTAAATAATAAGCAAAGGAAATTGCAAGTGGAAACATTGCAAAATTCAAAGTTCGAGTATATAAGAAGGCAGATACATTTTGCCCATAAAAAAGGAAACTAACATATACTAAAATATATGTGTATTTTTGTATATATATTATAGCTTTATTGCATGTATTTTTTATGTAATATTGAGTTGTTTCATAGAAATACAAGAATAAGGCCATCCACATAATACTATTGGTCAGAATTCCAAAAATATTGTATGCCCCCTCTGATCCACGTTCCAAATAACTTGTTCCTCTATCAATTGTTTGTTCTCCCAGAAAGCCCATTTCCAAAATATCACTTGATAATGTATAAACTGCAACATATAATACGGGAAATAAAATCAATGATGATATTATTATTTTTTTATTATAAGGCAATAATACAGCCAAAGGGAATAATAATGCATAGATTCCTAAAGACTTATGGAAAAAAGTTGACGCAACAATGGTTGATACAACAACAACAAATTTTATGGCATTACCTATTTTAAACGGAACATAAAAAACCAATGCAAGCATCATCATTGCAAATCCCAAAGTACCTCTTGTCTGTGCGAAAGGTATTAGCATTATAATAGCTATAACGAATCCAGTAACATCTGCTCTTATTTGTAAATGCTTAAAAGCTTTGATATATAATATGGCAGAGACTCCCCATACAAATAAACGCCATAAATAATAGCCATGTGGAAGATGCTTTATTATCCAGAAATGAGCAGGTTCTATATGCCAAGGAAATTGTGATTTATATAGATCTTCATATAGGCCTATATAATGATATGTATCAGCTTCAGCAAAAGCAAATACACTATATAATGTTAAATATAATATAACAAACTTATAATTATTAACATTTCTCACAATGCTATGACTCATGTATACTTGTTTATATTTTACTATCACGAGTAAGAATATTGCTAAACTAATACATGCGAGACCAGAACTATAACCAAATTCATTAACCATATCTTTATTTATATTAATGCATATATTTAATCAATGGACGACAAGCCCAATACATTCCATAAATAGAAAAAAAACATACAGTTCGTAATACCAAACTATGTGGACCAGATATTAGTGATATATATTTACCATATTGCTTAAAATTGGAAACATAATAACTTGAATCAAAACTATTAGTTTTCATTGCCCGTTTCATCACATATGGCACAGTACGTTTATACATTGCTATCAACACAGCTTTATTATCACCCAACAATGACTCTAAAGTATGCAACATCTTTAAATCCTGCAATGAACGTTCTGCAGAAATACTCTTAGACTGGCTGTCCGTTGTTGTTATCATATAATGATAATAAGCCTTATTTATATAGCTAACCTGTTGGCGGAATTAATTTAGTGCATACTTAATTCTGCCAATGGGCTTGTC